>JAABUO010003733.1_pt1 | contig 18080 bp, 6 predicted proteins | sample 5559291 | NCBI WGS metagenome assembly JAABUO01 (sample SAMN10711878, study PRJNA513372) | rock metagenome | isolation source: Antarctica rocks | place: Antarctica: Victoria Land, Finger Mt sud | reverse complement strand
ACACCCCCAATCATCAAACCCACAACCTCCCCCCCCTCCCGCGGGTTTCCCCCCCGCACGCTGCATATGTAATCCCTGCTCTCCGTTCGGCATACATGTATCTAAAAGACATTGTGAGTTCCAAAAACAAAAAGAAAGCGTGTGTTTTAGTACCATTTTTTTTTTGGTTGAGTGGTGACACGAGGGATGCCGTGATGTATACGGCTATCTATCAGTTGCTGTTCGAATTACTATTCCCCCCAAACTTCCATCGCCCCACTCAACCCATCCACAATGCTAGAATAAATACACCTAACCCGGACGAAAACACCCACCAAGGCTTCCACCTCGGCCATGGCCACGGACCGAAGCTACATCGCCGCCTGCCGCCTCAACAACCAGTTCTATCACTGGAGAGAGTCCCTGGACTTCACTATCCATCCATCCATCCATCCATCCATCCCGCTGGCGGAAAACGCCCGCATCGTGGACGTAGGCACCGGCACTGCCATCTGAATGCTCAACCCCGCGCGCGAACTCCTGTCTCAGGAAGCGCAGCTGGATGGCTCCGACATCAGCCTCGCGCAAGCGCCGCCGCCGGCGTGGCGACCTGCGAACGTGAAGCTGAGGGTGCTTCGGACGCGATCCCAGGAGAGTTTGCGGGGAGGTATGACGGCGTGCATGTGCGGCTACCGGAGCTTGCGATTGAGAATAGCGATCTGAGATCGCTGCTGCGGGATCTGATCAAGATGCTCAAGCCGGGATGGGTTCCTGTAATGTCATGAGCTGGACTGACCGGGGGCTTGTGTTATTGCTGTTGATGAAGCCATGAGGACGCCGGCGTTGGGGTTCACGGTTTACTCAGGAGGAAGATAAGATTAGACACTGCAGCTTTTGGAGATGGCAAGGGAGGAGGGGATGCAGGATGCGGAGTTGTATTGGTTTGGAGATAGGATGGATGTGGTGCGGGCGAACTGCGAGCAGCATTTACTGTCAATGAGGTTGTGATGCGGTTAGCGACGATAGATAGGAAAGACGACGCGGGGAAGCTGTTGCGAATCCTTTAAGGGGTGTATAAGGAGTGTTTGCAGGGAGCTGCGATGTCCATGCTGAGGGTTGTTCGTGTGGCGAGGAAACCGAGTTGTGCTGGTGTTGTAAGGATACCTATAACTAGGGCGGCAACCTTTCATGGTTTGCTGCGCTGAATGGAAAAAGGCAGATTCATCGCGAATATGTTGCACTAGGCAAAGTGAACCTAACCTGATTGACTATTGTTATGCCATACCTTCGGTCCCTTGGGCTGGACCGGGTAGAGATTTCATGGAAGTTGAATCAAGTCAAAGACAGTGATTGACCGCATCAGAGGAGGTATATGGGATCGCGCAAGAAGATGAAAGACACCACATAGATACCCAGCGAGTTGTTGTTCGTTGTGAGACTTCCTCTCAAACCCCCCACCCTTGGATTAATGGGTTTATCGCTTCCCAATGACGGAGGCATTTAAACAGAAGTTAGTTAAAAGGAGCGGTTGCTGGAGAGCTCGTCTATTATGTTATCCGTTGCTTCCATCATGGTCACTAGACGATTAGCGCACCAAGCGCACCAGTTCGGCACTATCAAGCATTAGGGATCTCCATGAAACAAGCCACGTAGAATGCAAGCTCAAGGCATCGCATGATGCGTAGAACCGAATGCCCCGAGTGAACGTGGGGTTACCGCAGGGAACCAATGGCAGAAACCTCCAGCTTTTTTCACTAAAAGTCTGAATGCCCTCGAATTGAGATCGTTCTCTCACATGAAAACTAAAATCTCATCTATCCTTACTTCCTGTTGGAAAATTAACCTTAGCATGCTCTTGTATACTCTGTTTAAATTTCTCTATTTCTGCATTTCCGTCGTTTTCGCAGGAGTTTTGAAACCCCAAAGAACTAGAGATCCCCATTCGAATCGGCTGACGTATTCCACGAATTCGTCTGCTCCTTCACGGAATGTATCAGCCAAGAACGAGCTGGAAATCTTTTGCGATCCGTCGCTCGGTACTCGGCTTAGCAAGACCAGTTGTCAGATGGCATTCCAGCGGATACGCCCGGAAACGAAAATTTATAGTTTTGGGCAACGCCATACAGGGCAGTTCAGTATTCCTCTTCCTATCAGGTTCATGAGTTGTAGGTCCTCCCCATGCATTGAACCTTTCCTGGTGGCTCTAGATGGCCCACAGCTGATTTTCTGCTTTCAGCGGATGGGCTGTGTTTCATTGAACCGTTGCTGGAATTAGATGCCCCAGTGGCATACGCCACTGGTCTTGAAGTTAAAAATGCAGCCTCAGCTCTCATCGAGCAATGTATTGAGGGAAGCCCATCAGAAGCTGGTGTTGTTGACGGTGTAGGTGAGTACTCGTGAAAAGCAAGAACGCAACGCGAGGGAACGAAGTCTTTGAAATTACGAATAGCTGAAAAATCTTTTATTAGGGCTCAATGGAAAACTTGGCCTAACCGTAGAACCGTACGAGCCGAAAGTGCATTGTGACAAAGCTTCAAGCCCTGCTTTAACATCTTGTATTCCCATTCTGTTTGGCATGCCTGTCTCAGGGCATAAAACGCATTTCGGATATAGAACTGCTCAAGATACCGAAGTGGTTCTTCCTAAGAAATTGACAGAGGGTAATGCAAAGCTTGCGATGTGCGGAGGAAATTTATTTTACTGACAAGCACATGAGCAGATACTCACAGATGCCTCCTCACCATCAGTAGCACCGATAGTCGTGGGGACACTGCCTCTTGGTATTCAATCTGGGCCGCTGCGTCAGCTGTATATACGATGTGTGTGGAGCAGGGCAAGTCTGGTTCCCATATTGATCTGGGTGATCACGGCTTACTCCGGGTCGAACTCTCGATCGAAAACCCTCTTTTTTTGGCACTGAACCAGAGTGTGGTGGAGGATGGCGCTCGCCTCAACTTAGCCGGCTAGTGATTACGCCAAAATCATCAACAGCCGTAAAGTCAAGTTTCGAAATTGGTAGCTGTTGATTGACTATTATGTGGGAAAAGGTGAAGATGGAATGCAAGATGATAGCTCTGTGGTAACAAGCCTTGGGAAAGCTATATATCTTCTCGTGCCAGCTCTGCAACAGTAACCTTGAAGAACATAGTTTATCCACACGTGATTGCGTCTCAAAGTGGCAGCAGTCCGGTTTTTCAACGTTTCGTAATTTTGCTATTGCGTGAAGCTTAGAGCGATGAGTACATTATAAGCATATTCGTCAGTCAAAGTACGGTTCACTGGGACTATTATTGCGATTCATAAGTGGGAAGGTGTTTTACACTACCTGATGTGCTCTACTCCTTCAACAATAGAAAATAAATGCTCTGCTTGCGACACTCTTTACATCTCCAAATGTTTAGTTCTTCATAGCAATTGCAGCTTTCGAGCAACTGTATCTGTCTGTACTCCTCGCTGTGCTCTCTGCAATATAGCTGTAGGAATCATTGAACAGCCGAAATCTCGAATCTCCGATTCTTTCCCACGATTGCACCCAAAGCAATTTTGGCACACCTGAAAGGGATCGGGATGAGGTATGTAACATGATAGCTATGTGCAGTTAAGATCGCTCCACACTATCTCTCTTTGCGAAAAATCCTCCATAAGCCCTGCCCAATCCCCAGTCTGAAATATTTCTCGCATACTGTGTATGGGGACAAAACATCGGCGGGGGTGGACTTGACTAACCTATACCGCCCAAAAGAATATAACATGATTTTACAATGAGCGCCACGTTACTGTGTTTGAATTATGCGACTCAATTTTAGGGGTACACCGGCAACCAAGATATTGAATATGTCTGTCCTGTTAAGATATGGCAACATGAGATATTCGAGGTCGGTAGAGACCACCAGGAGGTAGAGACGCGATAGTGTTGGATTCGCCATACTGGGCTCAACCGGTGCAATGACACCTGGAATTGATATGTGTGTTCGACTGGACTTTTCAAGAGATAAGTACAATTACACATTGACGATTGTCCTTGTAATATGTAGTCCCGAAAAACCTAGGAAAGGCGCCAGTACTTACCCTTAGTTAATGGATGACACCAGTACGATCGAATGACGAGAGGAAGCGGGCATGCTCCGTCGATTCGGAGGTGGTTGAATTCATGGACAGAGCATCATACCTAGCTGGATTGAGACATTATAACTCTCGAGGACATTACTTTGTCCTTGTTCATGATCCGCAGTCGCCTGCTGGACGACAAGGACGGCACAGCACTTCGGCACTGTCTCCCATGAGGGTAAGCTAGGCGAGAGCACATGTGCTAGGACTGATCAAGCAAGACGTCATCGGTGAAGATACGTGGATAGATTAGGTCTCCATGCCAACTGGTGGTGAAACGACACGCTCTTGTATATCAGAAGCAAGCAAGTCCAATTTACTTCGATCTCCATGGTATTCTAGGAATAGTATCAATGGGGCACTCATGACCACTCTTGGGGTCTACGCAACAGATCAAGCAAGCTTGGTCTACCACTCCTCGGCTGCTTGATGGTTTGGTAAATAATTTATCTTATATGAATAGCTCAGCGCGATTCATCAGAGCCTTCTAACGGATTCTCGGGTAGCACCACTGCCTCGAAGCCGTTCTCGGTACTCAGTAGACGTCTTGTGGGAGGAACCCATTGAAGAAGAAGATCGCGTGTTTTGAAGTAACAATCATCAGTGATGTAAGGCGCTCTCGAATCTTCCGAAGTTTCCTGCTCCTCATCGCTGGCGAGCGACGTAAGTATAATATGCTCAAGCTTGAGAATTTTGCTAAGCTGAGCTCCAACCTGCTCCTAGCCTCTATCTCGGATGGGAATATTATTGAATACGACAGATCTAAGCGTGTCCTTGTGAGCTTGAGCAAAGGTTGCTGGATCTTCAGGTGTCAATAACAGATTCGAAATAGCCAATGTAATTAGCTTGGGCCAAGTTGTCCCTATAAACGATTCTTTCATTAAACTGTCTAGACTGATTGACAGAGATTTCAAATTCTAGGTACGAGTACCTACTAAGGTGATCTTCAGGCATGCGATGTCTTTGTCGAGACTGTCCGCTAGATTACTCCATTTTGTATTGCAATTGATGCTTAACGTAGTGACATGGCGCATCATATTTTGCACATGACTGACGTCAACGGAAGAAGAATTGAAAATCGATATCGGTGCATTCGATAAGTCCGACCCAGATAAGTTCTTTGATCACCAGCTGGCTCATTGACACCGCTCGAATCAGGCTGACCACCCCCCTGCAGTCCCAAGGAAGCCCACTAAGCCGACCGTTCGGCTCCCCGGTGTCCCGTAGATCTTCGTTCCATCTTGAAGGTTGTAAAGCGGGACTTCGACCCCTGCTGAATTTGTGCTCGTACCAGAAGTATGATTCACAACGAGAAGGAATGTACTCGAATCCATCGAATGTATCGAGAATCGTAAGACTTGTAATATTAGGCAGCCGCCTAAGACCGTTGCACAGCACTTCTTAGTCATGAGAACCATCCAACATATATTGTTGCTGGGTGAGAAGTATTGTACATTGAATTAGACTTTGAGTAACTCTTTCGCGATATTGCCTGTCCTGGTTGTTGTGTTGACTCCATGCACCTCGATCGTCTTCTTCTCGATCATAATCGTCCTGCTCGAGCTCATCGTATCTGTTCCTGAAAGTATCGTAATGCAACGTGTGCGCCCAAAATAACCTTGCATCGTAGACCAGCTCTTTGACGTTTTTGCCAAAGACAGGATGACTCGACACTGCTTCAAAATACGCAAGAGTGTCCTTGCGCGGTGCAAAGAAAATGCGATCGAAAAGCCGCTCGGCTCCTATCTGACCCCATCGAGCGCGTGCTGATTTAAGTCGATCTTGGGCAAAAAGCCCAGAGCCAATACAAGGACTTCATCTGGGAGATCTTCTATCTGGCGGACCATATTCTTCGGTAAGAACTGATTAATGGTAGTATGTAAAGAATTAGTTGTTCACATAGATGATAATGTGTTGTCCCGATGGAAAAGCTTTACGTTGGTAAGGCGAAGAAGGCCTTGATAATACTGCAAAGGCTTAGGAGGTCGGTCTGTGATTAGTCAAGGTCGGCCGCTACGAAGTAAAGTACAAGGTGAATGTATCCAGCGTTATGACGCCATGCCACGAAAATTTATATTTATTCTTCCATTCCACGATTGACTGGCACGAAGATAGTGGAAGGTAAAGGGGACTTATTTAATCCGCCAGGCCATAGGCAAGAGGGGGGAGAGATTCAAATTTTTTGTTAGGTACATGACTGAGTTTTGGTCTTTACATGGGCTATCACATGGATGCACATTTCTTCAGATTGAATCTCCAATGGCATTACCTCCAGAATTTATTTTTTACCTACCAAAATCTTCCCAGCGACTTCACATTAACTGTGCGCTCAGCGGCAAGTTGCGCGAAGAGCTACCGACATGAACCGTCTTGGGGTACTTGGAAACCACCCAGTTTTGACTTACGGTATCCCAGTTTGAGATATCACGTCTCAGGACATCGTACCTCACGGTCGTAGAGCCTCCCGCATCAATACTGACACGGTCAAAGCCACGCAGGACAATCTCGGGGTCGTTAGGACCACCAAGAGAAAGGTACATCTGTGGGATTTCCTTACCAGCCCTCTTACCTGTGTTGGTGATAGTCGCCGAGACTTCGTACAGAGCATCGTACAGCTGTCTGTTGCCACCCGGTGCGCCACCCGCAGGGGGTAGAGGTTGGGGCGAACCATCCTGGGAGCCGGCGGGGACGAAACCTGGAAGACCATAGTCGGATTCGTTGGCGGCAGTCTTGAGATCAGTGGAGTTGAGGTATGGATAGACGTAGATGGGTACGCGGTCAATATTCTTCGGGAAAAGGTAATCAGCAGTGTTGTTGGAGATGCTTCCGAGGGTTGGTGCTGGCCCAGTCTTGCCGGTGGTTGGGTTGTAAGGACCGGCAGAGGTCTTCGAAACCTGCAGGTTCGAGTATGAGAACGTGGTGTAACTCAATCCGAAGCCGAATTCGTAGGTCGGGGCAATGTTAGCCTTATCAAGTGACCGGTAGTCGATAAAGACTCCTTCGATAAAATCTTGTTGAGGAGCGTTTCTGCCATTGTTGGGTGTGTAGAGCAAGTCCGTGCCGAAATCCTCGCGGCGAGCGGCCATGGTGAAGGGAAGCTTGGCAGCGGGGTTAATTCGTCCATAGAGAACGTCAGCGATAGAGTTCCCGGACTGTTCGCCTGGAATACCGGCCCACAGCATGGCAGTAATGTTCGGGTTGTTTTTGTATTCCTCGATGAGGACAGCGCCGATGGTGTGAAGAACAACAATGGTGTTGTTGCAGTTTGCAGATACGTTTCGAATCAAAGTATCACCACCTTGCCACAAGGTAAGGTTTTTGCGGTCACCCTCATTACCATCCACGCTGATATAACCCTCACCACCATCAGCATTTACGAAGACAATAGCAACGCTAGCTGCGGTAGCAAGAGCTTGGATCTGGCTAGCGGCAAAATTGTCGGTGATTGACTGGAATTCTTTGAGATTAGAAACGACTTCGTTTTGAATAGCAGTCTCTGGAGTAACGAGGTAAGGGAAGTTTGCGGTTCCACTTCCCCAACCCATGGCAAGAGTGCCATTATCGCAACCGCGGTCGCTGCAGCCGTTCGGGCCATTCGGGTTAGAACCTGCGTCGTTTCCAAAGACTGCGGTCAGCTTCTCATTTCCGGTCAGAGGTAGAGCGTTGTTAACATTCTTTAGCAGAACTGTACTTGCGGACCCGATTTGGCGGATGAGGTTACCATGGTTGCCGCGGACGTCGACGTGCTCGTTGATAGTTGTGAAGCCCCTCTCCGCAAGGAAGTTCTCAGGGCCATAGGTCTCTTGACTCCATGAGCTGAAGTTAATGGGGGTCTGGGCTTTGTCGCGTCCAACGTAGTACCAAGCTGCCACGATACGAGTAACCATGTCATCAAGGCGCCATTGAGGAATGGTGCCGTTAAGAACCGCAACTGTAAGATTTGGTCCCCAGTATGAGGTTCCAGAGTCGAAGTTAACGTCACCGGGCATGGTCATATCCAAACCGGCCAGTGCACTTCCAACTCCAGAATGTTGCGCAGCCCAATCGCTCATAACGAACCCTTGGAAGTCAAGCTCGCCCTTGAGGATTTTGTTGAGCATCTGGCTGTTCTGGCAACCGTAACTGTTATTGATCTGTTGGTAAGAGCACATGATAGATCCAACACCAGCTCGGACAGCGTCTGCAAATGGCCTGGAGTCGGTCAGAAGACTTCTTTAGAACATGCTAACAACACGCTTTACATACCATAGGTACAGTTCATGCATTGTGACATCGTCGATGTTCGAGCTAAGACTGTCGGTGATGTTGAAGCCGTAGTTGCCGGCCTCAGGGGCTTGACGGAAATGCTCTTGCTCGTTGCCAATGTAGTGCTTGGCGCATGCCATAACACCCTGGCTCTGGATACCTTTGATGGTCTCGGCCATCATTACACCAGTCAAGACAGGGTCGGGACTGCAATGGCCATTAGTAATTGCCAGGAAATGAGCGAGGTTGGCTGTAGCGGGTTCACCTGAATCCCTCCCAGTTACGACCTCCTTCCGGCGCACGGCCGAGAGGACCGGCAACTGGACCCAATTGAATGTCCACACCTTTTCCGTGGTGCTCAGCGCCCATAGCTTGGCCTCGGGCATTTGCAAGACCCTTGTCCCACGTGGCAGCGACGTTGACACCAGCTGGGAATGCGGAAACGAAGTCGGCTTTGCAGACGTTTAGCCATCCAGTATTCACATCAGGAAGCCAAACACGTACCAAATCTTACACCGAGGGGAGAATCTTGCAAGCACAGGCTGCGGAAGCCCAATCGAGGGACAGCACCATTCTGACCAACGCAACGTTCTCCTTCCCATCTGGTTTGTGCGTTAATAAGCAGTTCTTATCGATCCCTATTCAAGATGCACGTACCCAACACCAGTGGTTATGTTGACCTTCTCGAGCAAGGTAAGCTGCTTAACGAAAGCGCGAGATTTGGCGTAGGCATCTGCCCAGTCACCTGTTCCTGCGCCCCATGGGGATGGGTAGAATGGTGCCGATGTTGCTTGGGCCCCAGAGGCAGTGCCATTCGAGTACTAGAGAGCAACCATAAGTTTCCAATCGATGATATGCTGGGATTCTTGAATGAACAGTCACTTACAGGAGCAGAGGAGTTGGAACTCTGTGCGCTGACAGAGCTCGACGCCACAAGCACCAATGGCGCAAGTGCGGTAAGCCACATGGTGCTAGCTCCTACAGGTACCAATTAGACGGCGTAGCGAAGGACAGGAATAATACTGTAATGATGTTACAAAATGGAGAAATAAGTATCCATGTTAAGGATGGATTAAGTGATGGTGGGGCAGAAGCAGTTTATGTAGTAATTCATGGTGGCCACAACACTCTCGTCATGTTGCTGCTTTCCTTATTGTGTTGGGTACTAAAGTAGCTACCTAGGAAGGTCGTCTAGTGACGAGAGTTGTCTATACAGGATTGCACCCGAGGGACCAGCGCAGGGCAGTTAAAAGTGCTTCATCGGCGGGCTCGGGAAGGTCGCTCTGAGAACAAACCCCCGCAATTAATATCGTTATTCGTCCATTGTTTCCCCACACACTGGGACTCGTCCCATTATCCCATCGTGCCCATCCACCTCAACCTGGCGAACTGCCTAGATTGATGGCATTACCCGTCTCTTTGATGATTTCTCATTGCTCTCGAGGTACCGAGGCGTACGAGGGAAGAATTCCCTTTTTTCCAACACTCTCTTAAATGTCCCTCATACGATCGGAGATTTCGCGATTACTACTCGTATGGTAATAGATATTGCCCCCGAGAATCTGATTGGTTCCAGAAAATCTATCCCGTTCCAAGTACGGAATACATACTGCACCCCGCAAATTATGGGGTTTGAGGCTGCCGGAATTCAGTCCTCTACTAACACGGAGAGTAAAGTACTTATTACTGTACATACAGGCCATGTTACGTCCTACCGTCGTACTGCTAGCATCGTTACAGCAAAGCCGAGATCTTGAAATGCGTTCAACACGCAAATCATGGCTATTTTTGCCAACTTCTACCCCGCACGTGAGCAACACGCTGACTGCATTTGCTCGCTCTCGTCTTTCGCGGTGATCAAAGCCACAGTGTCCAAGACGGAAGGGAATAATGTATGGATAATGGATGGCATTGACCAAGATGCTTCAAGGTTCTAAAATGCTTAGCTAGATATGCATATAATACTATGCATGGCTTTCATTGAGCGCTCCCCGACGTTCCGATTAGCGTATAGAAATCACGATGTTTATGATTCCATCTCCAAAAGCTCGGGCTCGAACCGCTGGTGTTCACCATCTCACTGGAATCATCATCCAGCCCACGGTTGGAAGCTTTTTAACCGTCGGGACTCATCTGCATGAGCTTCGGCAATCGCTCAGCTAGCAGAGTCGGCGTGTGGAGCAAGAGAGTCGCATGCAGGGTGCGTCTGGCGGGGTTGATCATGTGTTGATATCAGCATGTTGCAAGGACCACCTGGCTTCCGAAGCTTCGACGGCCGATGTCACTGGAGATGGAGTCCTTTGAACCTGAACGATGTACGCAATATCTCCCCGTACCTGTCGATCATCAAAGAACAGAACCGAGTGCATGGGAACGGATCTGGGTCCCAGGACACCTAACCTGTATCCAATGATGAAGTCCGACATCGCATCGCTCGTCTGTCTCGATTCGGTAGTCTTTCAAGGCATCCACTTATTAGAATTGTAGCAGTGGTCGCGAGGTTTGGTGAGTGCTAACTTCGGTCAGTGCGCCGGAATATCACCATTACACAACCGCGATCTGTGTTTCATGTCTGAAATTTGTTCTCAAGTTCTCTTTGAGAGTCGAGAATTTGACTCTTGAGCGATCAATTTCTTCGTCTTCGTCATCAGATCTAATCTCACCAAATCATTCATTTTCGAAGGCTCCCTCTGTAATTGTGCAATGTTCTTTGAAATACCGATGGTAAGGTAATGTCCGGATCTTGTAAAGTTGCGTTGAAGAAAACAAATGGTAGCAGCACGAAGTATAGTTATCGAAGAAACCGCTTGGCCACTCGACGACGAGCTTATTGTCTCGATGTCGCGACAAATGCTCAAACAAAGTAGCGGCGCAAAAGCATTCATTTGAATGGCCGACTTGGCATATCTAAAAGTTGTATGTTCTTTACGCACTCTTAAAAGAACATGAACAATTTGAGAAAGATTGAGATGCGCACGAAGGACCCTCAAGCAGCGAAGTCTCATCATTCTGGCTTACCTCAGTCTCAAATATTGCCAATGATACATGGAAGACAATCCAAGTACAAACGTACTCGTACATGTAGTGCATGTTCGGCATAACTCAGACCTTTTACTTGCCATATTGCCAGGCAATCGGTAGCCAACGCAACCACCGAAGGTACAAAAACGATGTACGGTAGAGTTGGTTCCACTTGTACTTCAAATGTGTTCGATTTGTCGTCCTAGCAAGACGAGTATTTAATGCTTTTCATTTCTGGTACTGCTCTAATTCCTGTATACCACGTCAGCGTTGTTTTCTCCTGTCGTTTCTTGGGGTAGACGGTTTCTTAGCGGGAACAACCCAAGCATAAGGTATGTGGCTGAGAATTGGTGGCGCTTTACCAAAACCTTCGAAAAAGGGCCAAAGGCCAATTTTAACCCCTCGTCTATTCGCAGTCGGAGCAGATGCGAATTCCCGGGGAGTGTTCTCCTTGAACACATTTCGCAACTACAGACTGTGCGCACCTGAAAGATCATGTTTAAGTCTCGAGAACTCATCGCTTTTTGCCTAGTGAAAGACGCCTCTCATGGATGTTCTCGGAGTCTATTGATTCAATTCGATGGAACAAGAGGAACCACGATCGTTCCGATGTGCGATATGAGATCTCATCTTCCCAGCCTCATCGATGCTTACAATAGTAATACTAATCAGCGCTTCCATGGTGCTAAAGCGGACACTTGATCTGCGTTCATTTGATCTACCCTAATCGCGTCATCCCCCAAGTTTTGCGGATTCTAGTCGCAAGCTTCTGTTGTTGCGTTTAACGCTCTATGAGTGTTTGCTGCCGTACTTCAACGAGGTATCATTGAAGGACCTCAGTTCATGAATCCGGACAGCGGTCCCATTTTCTTTCAATACTGTGGAAAGTTACACCAGCCCATCTAATTGATTCAAGAAGCTATTGCTGACAAGTGCCACGAATGGATCCTCGATATCCTCGGTTCAATATCAATAGTAGAAACGTTGAGTTTGACAGCTGCCAATTCGGCATTCGCCGAAAGAGGACTCTCAAAACGAGCTAGGACGAATCGGGTATAGTGAGGGAGCCAAAATGGCGCGTGCAGATTCCCGAAAGAATCAACTTTAAGATGACCCGTCCCGCGATTGCCCTTTAGAAAGATGATCGAGAGATCCAGAATCATAGCCTTGCTTGTAGTACAATCCCTCTCGATGCGCAGCCAGACAGGAATGGCGTTGGCGAAAGAATTAAGCAGCGTTGCATGACTACGCTGCAGATGCAGGGAAGAAACCTGCGCATATCGCTTGCCTCCGTGCTTGCAGTTCAAATTCAATTCACCCAAGTCGAATCACGGACCATTCTGCAGGGCTCAAAATCTCTGGAAAGGGGCAGCCCGCGAGTACAATCTCCTAGGCAGTATACTCTTCACACGATCGCGGCTGTCTTCCCGGATGTCGGTAGTTGATCCAGGTGCATCTGTGGAGTTCGATTTACGTACTAGGATTCGGGGCCCAGGGTCACTGATGAGGCGGCTGTCATGACCCATTGTGGAAGATGAAAATCCTTCATCTCTCATGGGAGCTGAACCCCACGCCACCAGTGATCGTTTCTGTCATTTCTTTCTTCATCCGATAAGATTTAGTTACCTCCTGGCTCCTCTCCAAAGTATAATATTCACATCTAGCCAGATCGGACAGTGTTATATATTCCGCTCTTACCTCTGCGCACGTTCCAGGGTTGCATGTCCTTTCTTTCCTAGGTTCAATAGGGTAGTAAACGCGTGGTATGCTGGCTGTCTGGACTGCGTGTGGCGTCTTCCTGCATACGGACTATTGAAACCGTTCTACTTGTGCAAAATTTCTTTATGTCTGATAATTTGATATCAACAAGCTCTCGGTACTTAATCCCTTGGAAGCCCATCTTGAGCATGTTGATTACCAGCAGCGAGCCTTGGCTAGTCATTCTTTACAGTTTCTATTCACTCCTTTATCATGCTTTCAGCTTAACCATCTACATTCATTATAATACATCCCAATACGAAATCACTAGTAATCATGAAGCCAGTCTTTACCACTCTCTTGCCCTTGCTATGGGGAGCCAGCAAGGCAATCGCTGGGAAACTCTCCCCAACAGACACGATCACTTGGGGTGGGGACAACAGTCGATCTGGATATCAGAGCACGCATAATATGGACCCTTCCGTGGTCGGCAGTGCTCAGTTCGGACAGTTGTGGAAGGCGTCGCTTCCGGGCAACTATGGCGGTTACGTGGAACAAATATATTCACAGCCTCTCGTTTATACACTTAATGATGGCGTACAATACGTCTTTATCGCTACAACACAGAATAATGTCTATAAGCTCGATGCGAAGAATGGTACAATAGTGGCATCGAGGAACCTTCACATCCCTTTCATGACATCGGACCTGAACAACTGCGTTGATGTCAATCCTACTATAGGAGTTACGGTTAGTACTCGCCTTCTTGATATTCTCATGATTCTCCCTGCCCCTTGTATCTAATTCGACGTGCAGGCCACCGGTGTTATTGATGCAGACACGGACACCTGGTATCTCACTGCAAAAACCTATACCGACCAAAGTGGTCAAGCTAAGGGTGTTCCAAATGGTCGTTACTACTTCCATGCAATTGACGTAAATACCCTTGCAGAGAAACCAGGTTTCCCTACCTCTTTGGAAGGCATAACTGGGAGGAATAACCCAAATCGCATGTTCCAAGGTGGAACTCATCACCAACGACCAGCACTGCTTCACACAGGTCAATATATCTATGCCGGCTTTGCATCACATTGTGTGCAGTACAATTTCACAGGGTGGATTATGGGATGGGACAAAGGGACTGGTAATGTGGTCGAGCATTTTACTACAGAAGGTGGCCCGGAGCCTAATACTACTCCCGGTGGAGGGATATGGATGTCAGGTGGTGGTCTTGCAACCGACGACAAAGGTAGCATGTTCTTCGCTACTGGTAATGGTTATTCCTCTCAGTTGCACGGAACTCCTGTGCCGGGCCGACAACCTCCAACTGCTCTCGAAGAAGCGGCGATTAACATGAAAATAAATGACGATGGTACTCTATCGGTCGTTGACTTTTTCATGCCTTGGGAAAAGGAGCAACTTGATGGTGCTGATAAGGATTTCGGGACTTCGCCCCTGGAACTGCTTCAGACCGATGTTTTCACCTGCCCAAACGTCAAGCGCATGGGTATTGTCACGGGAAAGTCAGGCAAGACATACATACTGAACCTTGATAACCTTGGAGGATACCAAGAAGGAGCCAATCATCTAGACGCCGTTCCCCAAGTCACGCAAAATGAGAATTCCGTGTACGCCGGCGCAGGAGTGTATCCCTTGGAAGGTGGTTATGTTTACATCAACGTCATCCAGTACCCCACGCATGTCTTCAAATTCAGTTGCGACGCCAATGGCAATCCTGTCTTCACGCATGTGGCAGACACACCTGAGAAAGCCGCTTATATCTTGGGGGTTGGGCATGGCACCACGACATCTTTCAACGGCCAGGCAGGTACTGGACTTGTCTGGGTCACTGATGTGGAAGGCTATAATTTACGGGTCTACAACGCAGTGCCGCAAAATGGTGCTCTCCAATTAATCCAGACCGCCAACATTCCTGGCATCACAAAATTCACCCGAACTGTCTTTGGAGACGGACGAGCATACATGGGCACAACACAAGGCACGGTGTACTGTTTTGGATCTCCAGTCAACCTGCCACTAAAGTGCTCATCTCCCAATGACTTTGGTACAGTCATCGTCAACAGCACCTCGGCGGTAAAGACAATCCAATGCCAGGCGAACGCTAACACCCAAGTCACATCAATCGTCTTAAAAGGAAATCCGAACTTCCAGCTCTCGGGGCTGCCGACGCTACCATTTACTGTCAACCAGGGCCGGAATATCAGTTTCCAAGCAGCATTTGCTCCCAGGTCACCTGGCCCCCTCTCGAGTGACGTGAATCTAGCAACTATGAACGGAGCCACCGGGTATGCTGCGTCTACGCCTGTTACCTTGAAGGGTGTCGGTGATTCCCTGGCTCCTTTGTTAGCTGTCAATCCCAACACTGTCTCATTCAGTGGAGTCATCACTGGTCAAGGTGGTTCTACCGAGTCGGTCATCTTCTCTAATCAAGGAGATGGTACTCTTCACATCACCGGAATTGATTACTCTGTGGTATCAGAGACTGGACCTCTTACAACTCCGAACAGTACCACAAATGGGACAGCTCAGATTGGACCTTTTACTTTCACAAATCTACCTAGGATCATTCCTGGAGGCTCACAGACCACAGTTAACATCAATTTCAACCCCTCGACGAGTGGAAACTTTGCGGTCTATGTTCATGTTCGCAGCGACGGCGGTACTAAAACTTTTGACGTAATTGCGACCTCAGGGACGTATCCGGTCGCAGTCCTCGAGTTCCAATCTCCTGACGGCTCCAGTTGGATTCCTTATGCCAACAATAGTCCGCCTTTCAGGTTTGGTAATGTTTATGAACAGCAAACTCGAACCCTCAAGATGAGATTGACGAACAATGGTTCCAGTAGCGCTTCTTCACTGTCTGTCACAGTTTCTAAGCCACCGTTTGGCATACCAGGTATCATTGGAGCTGTAAATCAAATCGATTTGGCGGAAGGCACACGTCTAGCTGCCGGGCAATCAGCAACTGCGGATCTCTATTGCTCTGTCCCTAAATCTCAAGTCAATGTTGACTCTTACAACGGTACCGCCACTTGGACTATGAACACCGGCGATCCAAACTTTGGGAAGCAGTTTATTCAATTCGCCTGCAATGCTTTCGCCGAGCAGGTTGGTCCCTTGAGTTCGAATAGTTCCGCCGTTTACCGCTATGATGGATGTTGGAAGGAGAACAATCCAGGACGGCAGTTGAAGGTTCAGCTATACGGCAATGACCCGAAAAATACTGTCGAAAAATGTATCAATGGTTGTGCTGCTCAGAGTTATGCCTTTGCTGGAGTGCAATACGTCTCCGAGTGCTGGTGCGGCAATATGAGTCCAATCCAGCGAAGCAACGAAACAGACTGCAACTATGCATGTAGTGGCAATGTTAATGAGACGTGTGGTGGTAATGGATACTTCCACGATGGATCTTATATCAGCTTATTCACAAATGGCCTTGGAAGCAACGGCTCGGCACCTGCTCCTGGACCATCTAATGGGCCTGTCACTGTCCAATCCGTGGGTAATTACAAGTATAGTGGATGCTACACTGAAGCCACCAACGGGCGAGCATTGAGCGACAAGGGTATAGCGACCGGAGACATGAACATTGAAAATTGCGCGGGCAATTGCACGGGTTACAATTACTGGGGAGTGGAATACGGAAGCGAGTGCTACTGCGGCAATACGGTGGCTGCTGGAAGTATCAAAGCACCCGACACTGACTGCAGCATGACTTGCGCTGGAAATTCTTCAGAGCTCTGTGGGAATGGCAACCGCTTGAGCTTTTACACCCTTAATGGCTTCAACGGCACTATTCCCATGACCTCTTCATCCGCGCCGTATCCAACATCCACAGGTAATTCGTCGATAACGTTGTCCTCAGCTTCATCATCAACAACATCCATATCCAACTCATCCTCCACGTCATCAAACTCTACTTCCCAAACAACAAGACCAACAGCAGTCCCCAAAGCCAACCATTTCGCCCTCCAAGGCTGCTACACCGAAGGCACCAGCGGCCGTGCGCTTTCCGCGGCTTCATTTGCCAATGACACATTGACTGTCGAAGACTGCGCCGCCTTCTGCTCTGCCTACACCTACATGGGCGTTGAATACTCTACCGAATGCTACTGCGACAATTCTCTCGCCACCAGCTCCATCCCTGCTGCCACGACCGATTGCTCCATGACCTGTGGCGGCAACGCTAACGAGTTCTGCGGCGGGCCCAATCGCCTTACCTTTTATGAATCCAGCGCCGGTGTCCAGAACTCCACCATCACGTCTTCGGCTCCCACATCCACCTCAAACTCGTCAACGAGCCCCAGCTCCACCACCACAACCGGCCCCACAACCGTCCCATCCAGCGGAACCTTCTCCTACACAGCCTGCTACTCCGAAGGCACCAGTTCCCACGCCCTCTCCGCCAATTCAACAGCCAACGGCGCCATGACCGTCGCCCAGTGCGCCTCCTTCTGCAAAGGATATACCTACATGGGGCTCGAGTACGCCAGTGAGTGCTACTGCGACAACAGTATCGCTGCCGGCGCCGTGCCCGCAAGCAGTGGCTGCTCTATGGCTTGTAGCGGTGACAGCACCGAGCTCTGCGGAGGGCCCAATCGATTGAGCTTTTATACTTTGGCGCCGACGGGGCCGCAGACGGTGAGCAAGGCGGGGGGATTCGCGTATCAAGGATGCTACAGTGAAGCTTCAAACACAAGAGCTCTGTCGGCGAAGGCGACGGCAGCGAGTGCGATGACGGTAGAGTTATGCGCGGCGTTTTGCGCCGGGTACGCGTACATGGGCGTCGAATACTCGAGCGAGTGCTACTGCGGTAACTGCATCAACGCCGGCTCCGTCAACTCGGGCAGCGGGTGCTCGATGCTCTGTGCTGGCAAAGCAACCGAGTACTGCGGTGGCTCGAACCGCTTGAACCTGTACTTGGCCAACGGCACTGCTATCTCTTCCTCTGCTTCCTCTACCGTCACTTCCACAACCATCGCCCCCACCGCCTCTTCCGCCACAACCTC
>JAABUO010003732.1_pt1 | contig 18083 bp, 30 predicted proteins | sample 5559291 | NCBI WGS metagenome assembly JAABUO01 (sample SAMN10711878, study PRJNA513372) | rock metagenome | isolation source: Antarctica rocks | place: Antarctica: Victoria Land, Finger Mt sud | reverse complement strand
TAGCATTGCAGCAGCAGATTTGGACCTGAGAGCACTCAACGTATCAATTTTGCACAAAACTACAGTTCAAATTTTGGGGAATGTGCACAGGCACTCTTGCAACTCTGAGAAGACCCAGGGATGTGTGGGACAAACTCATGAACTACTGTGTGGAAAATATGGACATTAGGGACAACCCATGAATATTGGGGTTGCAATGACATGTATTGATGTGTGCTGGGTCGGTTCTGTCTGCTAGGCATAAAAGTTGTATCTGATTCTGAATGGTATTTGGGCAAGAGTAATGGTACAGACTATTCAGATTTGGTTGTGAGGGACCATTTCATCAGAGTTGTGCTTACGTATGTTGGTGGCAAGTCAGTGAGTTTGCTCAATGCTCAGTTGGCCAGTGAACAATTACCTGCTTGTCCGTCTTTTGACATTCTGACCTTCATTTGTGTCACATCACGCTGATGCTGCATCACATCGCCGGAACACAACTTGTTCATGGGTTGGGTGATAGACGGAGTTGCAGACTTAGGTTTGCATATTTAGGCTTGTATCATTCAAGCCAACAAACCTGAATGAAGTTGTATTTTGTTTTTTTTTGCTGATTGTTCTGCGTTGTTTCAGTTTTGCTTGCTTGGGCTAAAGAGCAAAGTCTGTATGGATTGGCGTTTGCTTTGCCAGCTGGTCTTGGTCAACATGGCCATGGTGAGATAAGAAGATAGATAGCCATATATGCGTAGCCATACCTGTAGAAACATGCAGCTTAAGCATTACAAATGCATGATTGTAGACGCGGAGCACTTTCTGTGGACAGGCTTACATGTTCCAAGGTGAAGCAGCATTCAGTCTCAAGAATAGGCCTGGCCATAGAATCACAAGTGTCCTGATGTTCATGTACACTTTGAACTGCGCCGCTTGTGCTGGGAATGCCCAAAGGTGCAAATTGCATGTGCTACAGGGACAAAAACCTGACCTTGAATATCCAACGTTCAGAAGCACTGTCTCGTGTGATGGATGCTAGAATATTATGTCTGACTTATGAATTGTGGAACGGCAGACTGTACACATGTGTAGCAACAGTTTGCTGTCACTCATTATTTTGACAATCTGAGATTTTGCACCACTGGTGAGCCAAGTATACTTTCTCACCATGCTACATAGCATGACAAAGCACCTTTGCTTCCTGAGCAGACTCTGGCCATGACAGATGCTTGAAACTACAGAATAGGGCACTCAGAGGGTGTCACAATGGTAACTGCAAGAGGGCACAACCTGCCATCACCAAGACTTTACCATCTACATTGTTGTGATTCAGAACGACCGACACTCTCACACTGTGTCAGCTGACGAAGAAACTCGCAGTGCTCAGAAAGCTGGTGCTCTCTCTTCTTAGGTGTTGTCTGATTAGAGTTAAGGCAAAACAACCTCAGCCATTTCACACGCCATTCACCTGAAGCTGCCCCTGAAGTCCAACAGTAATCCCTGATGTCCAAGCAGCTTTGTATTTTGCAGCCACATCGTCAATTGCGTCCCTTACACACTTGAGCAGATTGAACAAAGGGGTGTCTGCAGCATTGTACAGCTTGAGCTTCCTTTTCATCGGCAGTGCTGGCCAGTTCTTGTGAGCTACCACAAATGCAACTTGATGCTGCCTTTGCTGGACAACGAGCTGCAGTCTTGATATTGCCTGAATTACTGTTGCAGTCAGGTCATTGCGGCTTTCTGACGTGCCGTGTAAAATGATTTGGAATACAGCTTCAGTGTGAGGCTGAGCCAGAACAGCAGCTTCGACAAATCTTTCAGGAACAGCACAAGCCTGCTCTGCGGCTTCTTTGATCTGTGTGACCGACTGGTGCATCTTTTGCATTTTTGCATGAAAGACCTCTGGCAGGAGCGCCATATGCACCTGTCTGTTGGTCAGACTCAGCTGTACTATGTCTGATGTTGGCAGGTGTTTTGCAACTACATTGATGAGTTCGCAGGGAATGCCATCAAAGCTTCCTCCTACAGCAAGCACAGCGTCTTCTAACAGTCTGTTGCAGACGAGGTTCAGGACTCCATATCACTGACAAGGGCTCGTGACAATTTGTCATTGTTAGCAACACGACATGAAAGCTTCGTTTGTAAGCACAGGCAAGGCTTGGCGCAACCGTCAGTGTGCAGAACTGGACTAGTCTTACCGGAAGCTGCTATGGGTGTTTGGGCTGATGAGACGTACGCGACACGACAACGCTTTGAATGGGATTGTTTCATGCAACTCATGTTGACCCGTTAACTTCGCCAGTGTCCACAGGCCTGGGTAACTCGACTTCAGCTAGCAGTAACGCGTGTCTCGAAACAACGAAGGGCGCAAGGCGCAAACTTGTCTGGCAAGCAAGACTATACACAGTGGACCTTGTGCAAACCTGCACCAGAGAGAGAGAATTTTACAGGTGTATGCACGATACTGAGTCGTAGAAAGCAAAGGGCTTCGAGAGAAGCAGGTTAGTCATATTACGGGGCTTTGGTCGTTCGTCATGTTTGCCTTGGTAAGGCATAAATATGTACCGTTGATTTCTACTGTGGGATGGACGTTTCTGTAAACATATAGACATTTTGTCCGGGATGGAGAACAGCTGAACATGTATTGGATGTTAGGTCACGTTTCTAAAGATACACTGATTTGCAGAGCCTGGTGAAATGCCTGGATCATAGAGGTGTTGCGTCAGATCCATTGTGCAGTCATGCAAGGTAGGCTTAGGAAATGCGGTGCATTGAGAAGCACTACAATTGTACAGCCATTGTACTGCATTTAGATATCACACATCGTATGGTGCCCCAACACCAAAATTCATTGGATGCACTGTTTGCTTGTCGATCATAATGATGATAGTGCACAGGTGAAGCTCGTACACCTTTCATGGCTTGCCACTGGATGTTCAGCCTTCTTTGGGAGGCAGCAGTTAATCTTTGAGGATGTAGTCCCTAAGCACTGTAGTTATGGCAGACAATGTTTAGTTCTGCTGATTTGCAAGCCATTCACGGACAAATGCAACTGACCAACAGGACTGCAAGGTAGAAACTCCAAGGTGCAGTTGCTCTAGGCCCTGCCGACAAAGAGTTTGCAACTGCTCAGCCTTATCTGAAGCCTGATTATGCTTCCTACGAGACCGGCATATGAGTGCAACTGCAACATGGCTTTCCGGTAGTGTCATTGCAGGTACCTCCTCTAGTGATGCACTCATTGCATTTGTGACCATGGCGTCATACACATCACTGTAGTCCTGGATCATGACCTGGAGCTTTGCTACAAACTCGTCAGCATGCCCAGCCAGCTGCTTGCTGGCAGTTTGTGCAGTATTTTGCAAGAGTAGGTGCACTCCTTTAAATGGCAGCTGCGTCATGGACGCAACTTCTTTGGCATGCTGTGGCATCTCAATCATAGGAGCCGCTTCTCTCAGCTCACTGACATATGACCGCATCTTGCGAAGCTTGGCTTCATGAGTTTCTGGCAGCATATTCGACCAAAGCCTCCTGTTGCTTTGACCGAAAGACACCAGGTCTGATGGTGCGTCGAGATGTTGTGCGATGTACAGCAGTGTCTCATCCGGCAGACAGTCCAAGGTGCAGCCTGTCAGCCAGAAGTATATGCCAGTAAGGCTGTTGTGCAGTCCTTGACGGCACGACGCTTCCGACACGCGTCATACCAAGCGAGCTTTGAATGTCAGGAAGACAACTTACCATGACATGTGCTACAAATTTTTGCTGGTCTTCTAAATAGCTGCGTAAACAGCGTCGCATGGTGAGCCAGAACTCGCTCGTGCTCCTGCTTACTGGAAAAGGCCTGCAATACATCTCCGTTTTCCGCTTTTGAGCTGCCGCTCATATTTCAGGCGAAGTTCACGACGTTGGCTCATTGCTCAGGCGACCTTCACCCTGTGCGACCTGTGGTCAAAAGCTGGTTTCAGAGCCCAAGAGAAACTTGAACGAATTTTTGTGCGTCCGAAAACTGCTATGCTCCGAGCACAATATGGGGAGGAGTTGTGTGCGCAGAACGATCGAATCAGTTGCTATGATCGCAGGCTCCACCATCCGGCGCTGTCAACAGAACTGAATCTTTGATCTTTTCCTAGAACCCCTATCTCATGACCCTGTCTGACTCTGGTTCTGATGAAATTCAAGACGCATCAGGCACTCAGTACCATCGGCATCTATTCGTTCTTCTGAATGGCAAGAAATCTGGTGACCGGCATCTACGAGCAGCTGTCAAGCACCTCAGGTCACAAGCTAACCTGACTTTTCTGCTTAGTTGAGAAACAAGTCAGCCACATTGGTGTAGGTCTGCAGAGAGGAGGGCCACCAGATTGATGTCCGTGTGACATGGGAGCAGGCTGATGCGGAAAGGTATGTGGCTGAAGCCATGGCCTCAGACACTGTGGATGCTATTGTGGCTGCAGGTGGAGATGGCACTGTCAATGAGGTACTTACAGCTGGTAGGAAAAATGACATAGCATTGCCTGTTCTTTCGCTCAATAAGAGTTGCAATACTCCGCATTCAGCATGGCAGGCCACACGCTGCCTGTGCAGATTCTTGTCACACGAGTTATGCATGCACTTGAGAAGAGCGCAGATCACAATCCTGGGCAACCAAAACAAGATGATGCATAGCAGTACACTGTGCAGGTTGCCAGCGCTCTTGTCAAGTTGGATGCACCGGAGTCTCTGTCCATGGCAGTGATACCAATGGGTACAGCCAATGACTTTGCCACCAGTATTGGCCTTCCTGAGGATCCATGGGAGGCTCTACAGCTGTGTACTATGGACACTGCGCAACCCATTGATGTTGGCCTGGTGAATGATAAGGTGAAAATCATCATTCAGCCTCAATGGCCTGATTTACACAAGCCATTGGCATGTGCACGCCTTTGCTTCTTGATCTGCAGGTGTCTGTTTGTGCGTATGTTGCTGATACAGACTGTCTTGCTGTCTGATAGGTTCAAGCTGTCTTGGGTAACGTACCTGCCTTACAATCTTGCATTGTTTGAGAATCTAGTACAATGTCAAAAATTTGTATAACAGAGTACATGCTTTGTATCCAGAAGAGTGTGCATCCCAAAACAAATATTTTTGTCTTAATGGGCCAGAAAACCTGGTTGAAAGCTGGTCCTATATTTTCAGTGGAAAGATTATTGCATTGCAACATGAGTCTTGATGCAGTGTTACTCTACACAATTTGCGCCACGTCTTGTAGCTTTTTATAGTAGCCTCAATAAGCCAGCAACTCTGATACAGCATTGCCTTATGCACACATGCATCTCATGTATCATGCATTGCAAGCTTCTCCTCAGCGTTTGCATTCTGCAACCTTGCAGGTGTTCATGAACATGGCCACTGGCGGCTTCGGAACCGAAGTCACTGTCAAGACAGATCCTAAAATGAAGCAGCAGCTGGGTGGCGCTGCTTACATCATCACAGGTGATACGCTATATTGGCAGTAGAGCCGTTCAATTTTGGTGTTGGCTTGATGCTGTGTCTCAGTTGCATATCAGCATTTGGATGTGCAAAGCTGCACAGCAGCAACCGGGCTTTTCTGCTGCAGCCTTGCACATGATTTTGTTCAATGTCAAACAAAAAGTTTCGGTACATGGCTGATGCTCTTGGCCAGCTGTGCTTGAATGCGTTTTGCCCTTTGATGTATATAGTTGTCCTCTTCTTTTGTCTTTTTTCAATTGGGTAAAACGCTTGATTGTGCTTGATTGTGCTCGATTATCGCATGCCTGTATGCACTCCTTGTGTCAGCCTCCAGGGCGTCCACAGTCCGTGGCAATCAATACTGTTACCTTCTGGAGATACCTCTTGGACTGACTTGTTGTTGCACAGGTTTGACAAGCTTCAGCAGCATTGCCAGCAAGCAAGCTACATTGGAAGGCCCAGCTGTGTCCACTGTCAAGAAGGCTGTGAAGCTTTACCAGGTCAGCAACAACCTTTGCAATGTTTGTTCTGATTACATAACAGCTGCATGATACTTCCAAGGGTACACACCCATTCAAGCATAAGGCTGGGCAATAGCTGCAACTGCACGTGCAGTAGTCAATGGAACACGCTCAGTATGCTGCCTGGTGCTGATGTGACCAGTATGTAAGTGCTGCTACAGCAGGAAGTTGTTTGCAGCCAACAGTTGTGATCATTACAGCAGCACAAATGCTGCCCATGCTGTCACAACCACAGTCATAATGCCGAGAGTGTGTGCATACAAACCATTTTGATACGTCAATCATTGGAGCAGCATCAGGTTCGACACAAGCAGAAAGCGAACGACCTTTGTGACTGCAGATTAGCAACCCTCAGCAGGCTCCTCCTCCTGAGTGTCAAACCACAGAAGCCAGCAGCGCTGACCGCACCAGTGATGAGGACCCGTCTACCTCCAACAGGCAGGCTGCCTCCAACGCCAACAGGCACAAGCTGGTGGCTGATGGGCAGGTGCTACATGTGCAAGGGGAGCTGCTGATCCTTGCAGTGGGCAATGGCAGGCAGGCTGGTGGCGGCATGCGCTTGTGTCCCTATGCTGGTCAGTGCACACAACCTACAACAAGCCCATCTCATGTACTCAGTGCACGAACAGTGAGCCTGACCTGTGTGTAAGCCTGCTGCAGTCCTGTATGGTGTTCTGCATCATGTCGGCCTATATCAGTCTACCTGGGGCATTGCAACACTGTGATTCCAGCAAGTGGTGTGCTGCTACAGTGCTGGATGATGGATTACTGGATGTGGCCTACATCATGAACTACCCCAGGGAGCAGGTACCTGGCCTACTAAGGGAACTGATGAGGGGGCGAGAGGAGGGTGATGAATTGGAGCTGATGGACTGCTTTGGCAGCATGCGAGTCAAGTGGCTGGAAGTCCATTGTGCAGACGGCCTGCAGGTTGGTCATTAGTGTTCGACACAGCAATTATGTCTCACATTGTACAGCCTCTATGTACATGCAAGATGTCTTAGTTGTGACAGAGCAGAGTGAATGGCTGGTCAAACACTTGTGCAGATGATCTGCAAATCTGTTCATGCCAACTTTGCAGCCATGCATGGCAGGTTCCCAATGCGTTCTGCAGAGGGTGTGACGGTGTTTGTATCACAGCAACAACATCTGCGTTATGTATGTTTTTGTGCATGGACATTCAAGTATGGGTCTCTGGAACAGATGCATGACATGTGGACTTATGGCGCCAACACTAATGTGAAGGAAGGTAGATACACAACTGCATTGCTGTCATGGCCAGATCGTTCACCTGTTCCGTGATGTAGATGACATGGCTTCGACTGTTGCAGATTAACTGTGATGGTGAGCCCATGAGAGACACCCACTTTTCTTTCAAGGTCCTCCCGCACAGGCTGAGGCTGCACATGCCCCAGCCAAAGTTGCTGCGTCAGCCCAGCAGAGTCCTCAACAGCGCTCAACAGGAGTACCTTGAGAAGATCAATTCCAAGCTTGAAAGGCCAGAGAGGAAGCCCAAAGCAACTGCCTGGAGACATCCTGTTGTACAGAGTGTACTAAGGAATGGATTGGTCTTGGGTGTGGGAGTCGTCCTGACCCTCGGGGTACAGAGGATGCAGCAACATAGGACTCGCCGTGAGGCGTAGCGGTGCAGATGTAACATGCAACAGTCGATACAATAGTAGTTGTGCATACTGATTGTATTAAGGAGACAAAGGATAGGACAACAACGAGACCATGTGACAACTTCGTTTTGTGTTCTGGCATTCAGCACAGTATGCTGTATGGTTTCAGGTTGTTACAGCAGCAGCATCTGCATACCATGTGATGACAGTTGTGCTGCAGACAGAAATCTATTTCCACAATGATTCTAGATCACAATGCAGGCTCAATGCAAAAGATGAAGTGTACTCCAAAGCATCTGCTCCTCAAGATTTCGTTAATTGCAAGTAACATTTGACATACTTGCTGATTTGTCACATGCCAAGGCAAGTGCACACGTGCCCACGAGTCCAAGAGTAACCTGCTTTACATGTAACTGCTTGCATATTGGTTCGTTATTACAGTGCAGGTGTAAGCATGGTTTGAGCTCGTGGTTCTTGTGTATTAAGCCCTGTGACTCTAGCCTTGGCCTCAGAAACTGAATTCTAACTCTCTTGGGCCAAAAGGACCACAGCCCCAATGCTCCCACTGGGGTATGCCGCCGCAGCAGCTTCACTGAGCTGTGCTGGAAGCCAAGCTTACATGTCAATTCAACTGGTCAAGCTTGTCATACCAGCTATGCAACAGGTTGCAAAGGGTGGTTACCGCTCACAAGAGATGACTGTGAGTAGCTGTCCCTTGTGCTCACTACTTGAGATTTGTTAAGGTGTAGCCAACGTAGCATCAGCAGTACCTGCCAAGAAATGCAGGTCAAATGCGTCTTTGGACCCGTCTCAGCACTAGCTAGCTATAGCTTCAGAAGAAACTCAGACAGGGCAGGAGGATGCACTGCTATTGTGACTGCTTCTGAGTACATTGGAGGCCATATTGCTTGCATAGTATTACCATCCGCGAAGCAGCATGGCATTGCAAAGTCACAACGCATTGCTTGCTTATTGCTTCAGGCGGAGGTTAACAGTTACAGTTACTAACTTACTGGCATTTGTACATACACTGCACTGAGGTATGCCCTTTGAGGCAGTAATGCAAAAGCGTACCTCAGCCATAAAGTACATGGTCAATTCATGCAGGTATTACAGTTAGCATGCATCAGTTCCAAGTCTGCAGCCGGCTACAGGCGCATATATGCTGGCAACATCTACAGCTGACAAAATGATGGTAATTTGTTGTTGCGCAAGGGCCTCAAATTCTAAATCAAGGCTGTCGTGCTACATGCCTGGACAGAGTTTAGTTTACACCAGGGTTCAAAACTTTTGCAAGGCGGTCTGCCTCATGATCATATTTTGGCTGCTGCAGGCCCTCTGCCCACTCAGATATCACCATGAGCACAGTGTGTGATTATGGCTGGCCTCACTCCCAGCAGCTGGTGCAAGTGGACCACCTCCTCCACAAACCTGGTCTGCAACCTTGTGCACAACCTTCGCCACACCCTGCTTGAGCTTCTTGCTCGAACTAGTTTTCTATGCAGAGCACACAAGTAGAGGATCAGGAGGCACCGGGATTCAGAGTGACTTTGTTACGAACAAGGCAAATACAGAACGAGCATATCTGTGTGAAAGTATGGCCGTAGAACGGGCAGCAGAGCAGGGCAGTTGTGACACAGCACTTGCAATTTACTGATCGGGATCCTACCTCGAGTGCCGGCTTTGTGGTTACATCATGTTTGACCAGAGTATCGCCGCTGCTGACCTGCACAAAAGATTCACATATCAGTACGACCGAATTTATGGAAGCTGGGTTCGGCACGAAGACTACTACACCTACCGAAGTCACCGGGATGGCTGAAGTAGGAAACATGCCGACACCTGCTGTGCTGGACGTGCAGAAAGCGACTTTTGATCAGACAGTTTGGAATTTCGTGAAGCAGATATGGCGTAGCGAAGCTTCGACCCTGTGACCAAGCGCTCGTGCCTGTAACGATCATGGCTGTGACCTAGATTCGGGCTTCGGTCAACTTCCTTCGGGACTGCGGTCAGTGCTGATCGACGCGCAGAGCCTTACGCAATTGCGCACCCGCCGCGCTTTGAACGGCGGCACGGCCATGGTGTTCATGCAGCAATACATGCAGCAATTGCTCTTCGAACAAGGACAACGCGCCTACTACATACATGATGCATTGTGTTGCACACTTTCAGGCTTTCTCCAAAACGCGGCAGCTGCAGCAGTACAAATCTGAAATCGAGCTCAAGTTGAGCGGCTGCTGCTATAGGTAACACCATGAACATCTGAAGACTCGCAAAACGTTTGAAACCAGCTGCTCAGGTGTGCCACTTGAATCGTTGTGCCTTTTGGAAATCCGTGCATGTTTACTGACGCTGCTGTCTATCCTGACATGATCTTATGCGCAGTACATGTGTACCATTTGAGGTCAGCTGACACCAACGTGTACAAGTTTTTCACACTCACAACATGATAGCGATGACAGCAACAATGATTTGAGGTGTGTCAGATCCAGGAGTCAGCCATGTTTGTTAGCTCAAGACCAGCTTCAGGCAGTCTTGGCTGTCATGCAGGTTGCTGTGTGGCTTGTAGATTCCCTGTATCGTGTTTCAGCCACTGTGACACCAGCATTGAGTCTATGACAATCTGAACCAGGTGTGATACCACACATGGGATCACTGCTAAGCCTACTGCCCCTCCTATCTGTGGCGCTAGCCCATTCAAGACTGTGACAGCTATTGGCAGTGTCTTCTGGCTACCCACAAGGATACAAGCTCGTCTGATACCAGTACCTGCAAAACATGTCAGGCAGGATAGTAGGGTCTGCTATTCTGATGCTACGGCACATGCAGGGTATCTGTTTGTTACTGCAGCATAAGTGGAGTCACACAAGGTCGTGTTTGCAGTCAGAGCAAAGCAGCAGCCTGCGGGAGACAAATGATGCCTCAAAACAAGGAATACGGCTATCTGGTAGGCATGCATCTGAAGATACAGGGTTTACTGGGGACTGCCTACCAGCATTGTCGGCCGATTTGCCCAGTTGCAAGGCTGCAGTAGCTGTCAGGTTGAACGCCAAGAAGACCAAATGTATGCCAACGCCAGCTGCCAAAACGCCCAGCAGAGATGTGACACTGATAGCCACGCCAGACATGACAGCTTTGCTGATTTGCATCCAGGGCACCAATATGAGCAGCATTGAGCTGAGCACAGACATGCGCTTCTTGTTGCTGTCAACTAGCTTTGCCACAGCTGCAGCAGCAGCAGCAGCCTGTCAGCTTTGTGCGAGTAACTCATGCTTCACATTGATGTCTGACCTGTATTGATAAGTGAAAGGAGCGCAGACTGTCATCAGCATGGGGCGTACTGTACCATGCAAATTGTGAGAAATTCACACCTTTTCAGGCTGAGCATATGCCTCTGCAATATTGAGTGCAGTCAAGCACCTAAGCTGTTGATGGATTATACAAATGGCTGAACAGGCACATGCATTAGCTGTTTGATGACACATACACTACCCTCACGTAGTCATGCTGCTAGAATGTACTTTTACACTTTGAGAACAGTGATAACAAATGGACCTCATGAGATATGTACAAACCAATTAGTAATGATCAATGGTACCAGGCATATGCTTGCAAAGAGTGTCAATGCTCACCAGGGATACTGCTTCGAATAGTTGCTCCCGCCAGCAGAGGTGCCAATATAGTCTTCAACAGATTGGCCAGGAGGGGCCCTGGCTTCATGGTGACTGCTGAGCCTGAGGCTCCCAGAAGCTGGCATAATATGAATGGCATTGTGAAGATGCCCAGGAGGTTGGAGGAGACCGTCAGCAGCAATGCTAGCGCTGTGTTGCCTCCCACAGACTGCAGTGCACATGACAATGGTTCTTCACTCATGTGTGATGACTGACATCAGGAATGGGCTGCAGAAGGCCATGGTCTTCTTGGACCGTATCATGCAAGACATGACTTGAGATGTGTTGCTGACATGCTTCACATTCGAAAAATGTTCTGAAGTCTGATGCACTGTTGAGCATGCTCAGAAGTTGAGATACTGCTGCATGATTGCGAAGGCATTTGTCCTTCTCAGCTTGTTGTGCTATCACTGAACACCATAATCACCAAACTCAACGCATCGTCACAGCTGCATACACCACTATGTAGATACAGACAGCCCGATGCAAAATGCATTTCTAAGAAGCTCTGAAGACACTGGCAGTCCCATGCTGAGTGCGTTCTCAACAATATACAAAACACAGAAGAGGTTGCACCTTACCTCACCTGAGTCAGTGACACCGCACTGGAAAGTGTGGTCGGCATGCAGCAGAAGACAGTCAGCCCAAATGCCAGCTCAGGAGGATGTAAGGGAAGCCGAAGAGCCACAAAGCCTGCCAGGGGCGTAATGAGCAGTATGGTGGCAAGCCCGTATAGGATGGATCCCCAGGCTGTCAGGGCTTGTGTGGCTTCGCCTCTTCTTAGGTTCAGGCCTGAAATGATGAAGATGCCTGTTGTTGTGAGGGTCTGCAGGCCGGCATCTGCTGCTTTGATACCCGGACTGGGGCAGAGAAACCTGAGCCAAGCAGGGAAACTTGAAATCAACAGGCATGCAGCCTAGGCTGATGTCAACAGCAACAAGCTGACATTACTCAGCTGGTGAAAGGCAATGCCAGGGTGTATGTTCAGCAGGGGGCCTGACTCACCCCAGAAGCATCGCTAGTAGCAAGCCCACAGGCAGGAACTGATCGATGAGAAACTGCCTGACAGTACCCAGACCGCTGCGAGGAGCAACTTCTGTTGCAGCTGAAGATTGGGCATCACATTTTGTTGATTGCCTTGTGGGAGGTGCCTTGGTGCGGCCAGAGCTTGACAGCTGCCTGAAATGAGCCTGATGCAGTCTGGAAGTATTGGCAGCATAGTGAGTCTGCGCAGCTTGCACAAGCGCAGCTTGCGGTACAGCTGAAGGCTGCAATGCTGTGCGTGTTGGCTGCAGACTGTGTGTAGTGCCAGTACAGTGAGAGAAAAAGTGTGCACTCCTAGGGTGGAAGAGCAAACTCTGACGACCTGTGGAAACACCGCTAGCTTTGCATTGCATGCCATGGAATACAGGTACGCACTCGACCAAAGATGACCGCCCTGCTCAAGGGTTGTTGAAAGGCTAGAGGACACAAATACACGTACTATTCGCAGTACCGACTGCGATCTTCACTACCGGACCTGACAGGACAACCACAGGTACCATGTTGGGTTGGAGGTGGTCCTGAGCCGTCAGGCCCTCAGCTGAACAGCACTCGCAGTCCTGCTTCGAATACTATCCAATACGTTGTCTACTCTCATTGTGACTTTGTGGTCGTTGGAGTCCAACATCGGAGTGGTTTCATTCCTTGTATACACATTTGAACAGAACCGCCATGCCCTAGCACCAGAATCCCATTCGACAGAAGCTTCACAGGATATGACAGCTATGTGCAGTGCCTGTCTGCTCTGCACAGCAAGCTGCTGCCTGGGTTGCTTGCTCTCTGCTCGGATGCAGGAGCACTGCAGTGTCTGCAATGAGAGGATGACTAAGGAAACACAGCATGCAAAACGTATCAAGTGATGCATGCATATAGGCCACAAAGCAATGTCTTTGGCATTGCACATCACAGCTGCCAGCAATGCCTGTCTGCTCTGCAGAGTAGTCTGCTGCCTGAAGTGCTTGCTGCAAGGGTTCAGGTACACTACAGTGCCAGCACAGGCAGCGTAAGTGTGAGAGCACCGCTTACACAGCGTTCAAGTGATGCAGACACACAGGCCGCACAGACTTTTGCTGCCTGTATTGCGTGCTGCAAGATTTCAGGCCCACAGCATTCTGAGCACATGCAGGGTCACTAAAACAGCGTGCAGAGCAATCATGTATACACAGAGCAGCAGCCAAAGTAATACCAAACATGTAGCCGCATCTGGTGCTGCTGTTGCTGCAATTTGGGTATTTGCAGGTACTGTCATGTCATAGTCACTTCAGCCTTTTCAATGTGCTGACAAAGAACACAGTTTACATCACTGATGCTACACTGAGCTGTACTTTATAGTTGCCATGATGAAATAATTGTATCACAGCCTAGCCAAAATTACTATGGGCACAGCTTCTCAGGCAGTCCATTTTGATGACATTGCGTTTGCATTGTATTGCAGAGCTGCAACAAACAACAGTGTAGCATCCAAAGTGTCGTTTGCGCATGTATGGTCATCAGCTCAAAACAACCAGAGTGCATGACTGCGTTGCAGGAAACTCATGAGAAGAACAGATTGCGCCAGACTTTCGGTTGCATGGAACTTTTCAAAATGGGAGCTGCCCAAGTAGACATGCAGCCTTTGATGCGCAGCAAGCAGTGGCCATTTTGACATTGAAAGGTGCATCACACCCTGGGCTGGACTTGTGCGCATGCATGCCATTCAATGTGCAATTTACCTTACTCTGCAGGGTGTCAGAGTCTTCTGTGCATCACAGCTCTGTATAAGTGTCTTGTATGCTTGCTAAATGCCAAATTAAGGTTGATCTGGCTGCACTGCAAGATAAGTCTGTTGTGCAACAAGTTTATCATGATTCAACCATGATCAGATGATGATTCAAAGAAATCCGGCATCTATCATTTACTCACTTACCAATCATTCCTGCAGCAAGCTGAGCATACAGAGCAATGATGCAGCTGCTTCAGGAGCTTCTGATGATGTTGAGCCAAGACATGCCAGCAGCAGCTCAAATGATGCAGCAGTGGCAATGGCGGCAGTGATAGAAGCCGTGCTGATTTGGATGCCAGCTTGCTGCTTCCTCCAGGTTTCCTCAAGACATGCAGCAAAGCTTGTTGTATTGTATTGATTTGTCGATGTCATGCATAATGATGAGAATAGCAGTGATGTTGCATTGTTCCCCTAATTTCACTCATTTGGGCTGTTCTGTTCTGTGAACTGAACTTTTGTTTCTGTTCAGTTCACAGAACAGAAAAGAACCAAATACTTGTTTAGTAACCTTGTTCCACCACCATGACAGTAGATTAGCAGTGACTGCAGTAATGTCTCTATTCAGTGGTGATTGATGAAAAGTTATTTGCACACCCCTAAACAAGAGCCAAGGAAGCATTTTTTGGATGTGCAAGCGATGGGTAGGAGAGCAGAATATTGGTTTAGTGCAGGTGTAATGTTTGCTGAGACGCATTATGTTGCTCACTTGTCAATGTCACTGACAGCGCTGCTCATCTTTTGAGGCAAGATCACATGATTTCTGTTACAGGACAAGAAGAAGAAGCAGAAGCAGGTGGACAGATGAGCGTTCACAGAACGCAAATTGCAGTCCTGTGTTCAAGCAAAGCTAGTGAACTTGATGCAGCCAGCTGGACATGCTGGTCGTGGCATCGTCACTCAGCTTCTCAAGCTTGTTCAGCGGCTCCAAGCAAAATTGACAAGTGTGTTTCCGAAATTTGATATAATGCTGTGTGAATTCATGCCTTCCTGAATGACCCTGCTGTTCTCATCAAAATTGACTGCGGTATCAGGTTATGCAGAGGTTTCTAATTAGGCCATCACACACAGACATTTTGAGATACCTCAGTTCACTCAGTGGACGCTTCCCAGGTACCACCAGTGTGACTTCCTCATGTTGAAAAAAAACCATACATGCATGAGCACTACTGATTCACGGGCCGTAGTGATAGTTTTCTCGAACACTCCCTGCACTAACCACCTGACTGGGAAATTCAAACAGACATGAGCTTCATCGATGACACCCCAACCTCTGTGTGCAGGAACAGCTTCACCAGGATGTCAGTAGCAGACTGGAAGTTGCTACTCTGTGTACCATTGAAACCGTTTCATCTTCTGGCAAATGCTCTCGTGCTTGACTTGCGACACAAGAATGCTCGGAGTGATACCATTGTGGTGAACTACTTCGGTTCCTGCACCTACCGCAAAATCATGCAATGGCAGAGCCATTGCTACTTGACTCCACGCAACGGGGGTGTCTATGGCATTGCTATGCACAGCTGCACGCAATGTTTGTCTGCTCTACAGAGCAACCAGGACTCAGGCACACCACAGTGACAGCAAGACAGCACACCGTGCAGAGCATATCAGGTGATGAATGTGCACAGGCTACAAAGCAATCTGCTGCCTGTATTGCTTGCTGCCAGGCACGCTGGTGCCAGTGCAAAATGTGTAGCTTCATGGGACACGATGTCAGACTTCGGGCCAAATGTCTGTGCAACCCCACGACCATCAACGCATTTATATGTGTCGGTGCACCAGCATTAGAAACGAGCAAATTGACATGCTGACATGACTGCCATCTTCAAAATGAGATTTGCGCCCACAATAAATAGAGCCGTTACAAGGCTAGGGAGATGCAGAAATAATCGCTCAAGAAATCACAATGTAATAGGACAAGCACTTTCCAAGCTGTCAGGCCTGTCAGCAAGTGCAGCAGTGACACTTTCAAGGCATCAAACGCCATCACCAAGCATCACTGCCCTACACTCTGGTTTCTACTGCCATACTTTCAGTCTTCGAAAAACCAGTGAATTTCCAGTAGTCAAGAGCATTCTCTGAGTTGCGACACTGGAGTGTACTCGATCACTGAGGTGCTGCAGGTGCTGCGCCTCCCTGCATTGTCACACAGGGGATCAAGCCTGTGCACGGTACAGTTGCAACACATCTCGCCATAGCAAGCTGCACAAACCTGAGGCTTCCAATCTTTCATGGCATCCTTGCCTTCCTGGGCCCAGTTGACAGAGCCATCAGCTTTGTCTTGTTTGTACTCAGTGAAACGTTGCTTGCCTTCAGCCATCACACCGGCATTGCCGGTTTTTCTGCAGGAAAGAAACGAACAACTCACAGTGGATCTTAAACCTCGTGTAAACGCGGCCATGGAAGCATTTGGAGAGTGTGAACATAGAAGCAGCCGAAAATTTGAAGCCGCGGCGAAGACAATATGGTGGGTCTCAGAATGGCGAGTGTTGATTAGCTTACCCGGTCTCGGAATCTTTGAAGTTGCTGGCCATGTTCTTGAGCTTGTCCATAATGAGAACTGTGTGCTCGCGATTGAAGAGATCAGCAGCGAAGTTAAGCAAGCTAAGTTGTTCAGTGCAGTTGTGCCTGGCAATTTCAACCTAGCTAGACTATATAGTCACCGGTTAACAGGAAGAAGAACGAGATGCGCAATAAACCGCTGAGTCAGCATTGCTGCAAGCCAGGGTCGGAAGCTTGATCACAACTCTGGGCTGAGTGTTGTGCTAAGGCGACCTCAATGTGGTATCTTGAGCTGGCGTACAGTGTAGATGCTGCACATGACAATGACACTTTCAAAATTCATGCATCTATGGCATACATGAAAGCGCTATTGCTGGGGCTGAGAGATCTGCCATAATTCTATGAATAGGCGTAGCTATCTTGCACCGTTTTCTGCTGTTGCCATCTTGTTACTTTGAGGATGGCACGGCGCCAATGTTGGCATCCGATCTGTATCAGTTTGTTGGCAGTGAAAGCACTATACAGCACTGCACATGTACACCAGTATACAACATCCAAAAGCAGCAAGAACGGCAACACATGCAACCTAAAAATCAAATGGCTTGTCTGCCTTCGGTGGCCCTCCACACAGAGCTGCTGCCGCTGATTTCGAGTCTGTCTCTCCAGCCTCAGCATCTGGATCAATTTGTACTGCCTGCAAAGGACAGTTCAAGGACAATTGGATTGGTACATCACAATTGTGTGATGTCAACTTAGACTGATCATGAAGGTGGCTGCACACACTCTGAAGAGAGGCAAAGCATGAGCACAGCATTTCTGCTGCAGCTCCTGACAAGTCTGAGTCTGAAAAGCAGGAGATGCAAGCAGCCTAAATCAGTTAGCGAGTAAGTGAAACACAACCCAAGCCGCAACAGACATATTTCAAGCACAGATTACTAGCCTGAATTGCAAGCCTTCTTCGCTTGTGACGGATGATGAACAATGTAACATCTGGTATGGGAGGACCCAGTGCGTTCAAAGATGGTAGCTTCTGAAGATTCAACAGACCACAGCAACTGCAAAAACACTATAACAAGTCATGCCGATAAAACTGCTGTCGGTCAATTCCAAAAGGATGCAGATACATTTGAAATGCAAAGCCAGCATTTACATAGCACGCACAGCAGCGCAGGTACGACACATCCAGCAAGTAGGCATGCACAGGCTTCAGTAGCTGGACAAATGGACGTAATGGTGCAGCAGCGCTGTGGCTATGCATGCATCAGCAGCAGTGTACTTCATGTAGCAGCAAAGATGTGACAACATATTTGTGGGGTAATCTAACTTTAATGTCATAAAAAACAGAAAGTGAACACTCTAATAGTTTGCAACTTGTGTTCTGGTGGATGCAGCAGCAGACAGTACCTGGCGGGCTCAGGAATGAGGCGCACAATGTCAGAGTCATCCCTGACAGCCTCCAGCCCCACCACAGTGTCACACAGATGTGCCAAGCGCATTGTCAAAGAAGGACTGTATAGACCTGCAGCCA
>JAABUO010003730.1_pt1 | contig 18085 bp, 21 predicted proteins | sample 5559291 | NCBI WGS metagenome assembly JAABUO01 (sample SAMN10711878, study PRJNA513372) | rock metagenome | isolation source: Antarctica rocks | place: Antarctica: Victoria Land, Finger Mt sud | reverse complement strand
CACAAGAGACTAATGGCATGCTGCGCCTTCTCCACCTCGATGAACACGAAGACCGTTACCGGATCACGTTGCTCTCTCGGGCAAAGAAGGCCGCCGCTTTTTTTAGGATGTCTCGTTCCTCTGTGAGAATCCGGTTCTCGCGCCGCAGCCGACGTAACTCGTCGCGTTCCTCGGTCGTCAAGCCCGTGCGGACGCCGCTATCAATCTCCGCCTGCTTGACCCAGTTGCGCAGGGTCTGCTCGGAGACACCGAGATCGCTGGCGATCCGGGCGAGCGAGCGTTCTCCTCGTTGGACGAGCTGGACGGCTTCGACTTTGAACTCCAGTGGATAGACGGGAACCGTGCGTGCCATCGGGACACCTCCTTGGGTTCTCCCCAATCTTCGGGTGTCCACCAAATCGGGTCTGTATGTTAGGGTGAGAAGGAAGGGGGTTGACTCAGAAACGGGTTGCGCATGACGCTTTGAGTTGAGCCGTCGCCCCCTTCTCCTTTTGGCACACGGTGGCAGACCGGACGGGAGCGTGTATTCACTCGATACAGACATGTCGCCGCCGTGGTGCCGTTCCGCATGTAACAGCGAAGGAGGCAGGGACATGTATATCGGCGTAGATACCCACAAAAAGACGCATCTCCTCGTCGCCATCGATGCGCGGGGACAGATGCACGGCACCCAAACGGTGGCAAATACTCCGCAGGGATGGGTAACGGCCTTGGAATGGGCCCGCGACTACTGTGGTGCCTGCCGCTGGGGTATCGAGAACAGCGGTTCGCTGGGCAAGGGGTTCGCCCAGTTCCTGCTCGCAGACGGCGAGACCGACGTACGCGAAGTGAGCCCGCAACGCACGGCACAGTATCGTCGCCGCGGGCGCACCCAGGACAAAACGGACGCAGCCGACGCATTGGCGATTGCACGGCTGATCGGCGCGGAGGGTGAGCAGTTGCCGCTCGTCCAGGCCGACGATCTCAGCACCGAGCTGCGGCTTCTGAGCGATCATCGCGACAATCTCGTGGCGGAGCGCACCCGACTGATCAACCAGTTGCACGCGCAGATGCTGCAGATCGATCCGTGCTACATGGAGAAAAGTGGCGTACTCACGACTGCGACCGGCGTCCGCTACTATCACACCCTCGATCTTCCGCACGCCGACGGGGTGCTCCGGACACGCCTGCTGATCGTGCGCCAGCTCGCCGGACAGATCCTTGGATTGCGGGAGGAGATCGAAACGATCGAAACCGCCCTCCGGCAGCGTGTTCAGGAGACCGGGACACCGCTGCTGCAACTCTGCGGCGTCGGCACGCTCGTGGCGGCACGTCTGATCGGCGAACTGGGCTGCACGCCGCGCATCCACTCTGCTGCCGCACTTGCCGCCCTCGCCGGGATCGCGCCGGTCGCGGTTTCCTCAGGAGGGCGACACGGACACCGACTCAATCGGGGTGGCAATCGGCAACTGAACAAGGCGTTCCATGTGATCGCGCTCAGCCAGTTGCGTCGTGAGCCGCTGGCACAAGCGTATTACGCGAAGAAACGAGCGGAAGGGAAGACGGCACGGGCGGCGATGCGTTGTCTGAAACGCCGACTCGTCGACGTCCTGGACTAAGCCACATGATAGTGGCTCTCCCGCAGCGACGGTGAATCGCTGGTGATGTGAAACACTACACTCCTTCGCACGTCTATCGTGTGTTGTGAAGGAGGGGCGCATGTCGCTCTCTGTGGTGTTTCCCCCGTTGCGCGGATTTGCCGTCGAGCAGGTCCGCACCGATGTCGCCGGCCTCACCGTCGTCCTGACCACGACGCAGCCGACCACCCTCTGCCCGCTCTGCCAATCGCTTGCCTCCCATGTCCATAGCCGCTACCAACGTCGGATTATCGACCTCCCGTGTACCGGACGTGCGGTGACGTTGCTTATCCACGCCCGCCGCTTCTTCTGTCGCAATCCCCGCTGCCCACGCAAGACGTTCCGGGAGCGTTTGGCCATCCTCGCTGCCCCACGGGCGCGTTTTAGTCATGGCCTGCGCGCGACACTGGCACAGGTCGGCATTGCCCTCGGCGGTGAAGCAGGGGCACGCCTTGCTCTGCGCCTCGGGATGCCGACGAGTGGGGATACGCTCTTACGCGTCGTCCATGCACTGCCGATGCCGTCGGTGGGACCACTGCGGATCGTCGGTATCGATGACTGGGCATGGAAGAAAGGGCGGCGGTATGGCACCATCCTGTGCGATCTTGAGCGCCATCGCCCCGTGGATCTTTTGCCCGAGCGCTCCGCCGCTAGCGTCGCGGCGTGGCTCACCGCTCACCCGGGCGTCACCCTGATCAGCCGTGACCGCAGCGATCTCTACGCCGACGGCGCGACCCGCGGTGCTCCTGAGGCGATACAAGTCGCGGATCGCTTTCATCTCATCAAGAATCTCGGGGACGCGTTGGATCGCTTTCTCCAACACAAGCGCGCGGTACTCAAACAGACGGATGCCGTGGCGCATCCACCCGTGTCGCTGCCGCCCCCGAAACAGCTGTGGCAACAGCGGGCGGAGGAGGACAGCCACCGGCGCCATGCGCCGCTGGTTGCACGTTACGAGGCGGTGCTCGCCTTGCACGCAAAGGGTACAGACGTCGCCGACATTGCCCGTACCACTGGCATCAGCCGGACGACGGTTTATCGCTATTTGCGCCTGGGAGGTCCGCCCGAGCGCAAGCAGTATCGGCCGCGTTTGACGCTGCTTGATCCCTACAAAGCGCACCTGCTCACGCGCTGGGATGAAGGGTGCCACACGGCGACCCGGCTGTGGCGAGAAATCCGGGAAATGGGCTATCACTCCTCGTACACGAACGTCGTGCGCTTCCTCGCACACCTGCGACTGCCGGTAGGCGAACGCCCGAGTATCTATCGCGACCGAATCAGCACGCATCGTCCGTCCACACCGCGGCATGTCGCCATCCTCTTCGTGCACCGTCCGGAGACGCTGACGACCGAAGAACAGGAGGAGATTGATCGGCTCTGTCAGGCCGATCCAACGATTGCACAGGTCTATGCACTCACCCAGGACTTCGTGGCGATGGCCCACGAACGGCGGGGCGAGCGGCTTGATGCTTGGGTCACTGCCGCGAGTGAGAGTGAGAGTGCCGACCTGCGCCGGTTCGCCGCCGGATTACTGTTGGACAAAGCGGCCATCCAAGCCGGCTTGACCCTCGAATGGAGCAACGGACAAACGGAGGGGCAGATCAATCGGCTGAAAACCGTGAAACGCCAGATGTATGGGCGTGCCGGGTTCGATTTACTCCGCCAGCGCGTGCTGAACGGGGCCTGAGGTTCACCGTCGCTGCGGAAGAGCCCGATTTGCCTCTCACCCGAGTACAGCGTTCCGGTGTCTCGTATTGTGTTCACGTCGGGTATTTCCTTTTTTGAATAGCATTTCTTTCCCGCAACGGTGAACGGTAGGATAGCACACTCGTTCTGTCCGTACAACGACCCAACAACGATGTGGCGTCCGAGAATCCCTGATTGACGACGCAGCGCCTGTTTGAATGCGTCTTCTCACTATTTGGAATAACCCTACATCAGTACCTCATGCCGACGAGGAATAGTCTTGTATCGCCAGTGCCGCTAAACGATACGCTTCATTGATCTCGCGCATCAGCCATGCCAATGTGACCGCGCAGTACGCGGTGCACCGCTCCTCATGCGGCTGGTCCGGGTCGGGGTTGTCGAAGCGTGCCGGGCGATAGAATCGGAGCGCCGGAGCCTCCGCAGGGGGCATCATCGTTGTCGCATCAGCCTCGATCTCCGTGATCGCCCTCATCAGCGGCACGTTCCGGTGATACCCGACGCTGCGCAGGGCATCAAGCTCCGCAAACGCAGGGTCATCCCGAATGCGTTGAAGGTGTTTCGCCAATGCGTGAAGATTCGGACTCCTCATCTGGCTCGCATGGTTGGCTAAAGCGTCAATAGTCTTCCGATTCATGCCGATGCTGCGCTCCTGATCTCGACCGCTTTTCTGGGGGACGGCAGCAAACGCGAAGGCGGCTTCGTAAACGAACGATTCGAGCGCGCCGCGTCCCTCGTTCGCAAAGACGCGAATGGCACGAGAGTAGCGATTCCACTGCGGGACATACTCGTAGCCTGCTTCCGTGCGCCGAATAACAAACCCCTGACTCCCGAACGCATCCATCTCCACGAGATGCGGTTCGACATCCTGTTTCTCGAACCTGATTTGTGCGAGGGGCGTGCGCTCGACGGTACGCATTTGTTCGAGCGCCTCGCGGGTGGCATCGAGATGCTCGGCCACCGCGTTGTGACAGAGGGCCAATGTCTCCCGGTAGCGTTTCGGCGGAGAATCAGCATCGAGCGCCCGGTAGAACTCAGCCGCATGCGGGATTCCGACCTCCGCGTACGGCGGCTCGCTGGTGACGATCTCGCTCCACACCCGATACGTTGAGTCCCTGCGCGGTTCCGAGTCCATCTGCTCTCGTCTCCCCCGATGTCAGGATCCGGAAACATCTTGGTGCTGGTACCCCGCTTGTCAGCGAGCACGGCAGCCTGCTTCGGCACCTGCTGGAACGACCTATTGACGCCTGCTTCGTCATCCGTAGGCTTCAGTAACACAAAGCAAGCACAACTTAAAAGGTCAATGTTTGACGCATAACTCCCATTAGGCGACGCTTAGCAATTTGCACGATTCTTTAGTGGTGCATCCGGTTAGTTCTTCACACATCGATCGTCGCGTCTCCTCCGCCAGACGGTGCAAACGAGGACCGAGTTCTGTGCCATGAATTTGCCGGATGCACCATTGAGATGCGTCAGACGGGTTTCGCGGCTTATGGTATCGCCAGCGGCGGGTTCGCTCGCTCCCATGCCACCGTCTCCCGGAGAGCATCAGTCCGCGCCACCCGCTCCTGATAGCCCAGCTCCTCCCGAATACGGCGCGAGTCGATGACGAGAGGCTGTGTCACGCTCATTGTCACGCGTTGCTCCTTCGGCAGCTCCTCCGGGGACATGGCAATGATCTCTCCGTCCCACCCCGCTGCATCAGCGATCGCTTGCACCCATGCGGCTTCGGTAAGGGCATCCAGCTCCGCTACATTGTAGATGCGTCCCCGTGCACGATCATCAATGACCGTCGCGGCGATTGCCACCGCGACATTCTCCACGTACCCGCGCGAGGCTTGCCACCCCGCCAAGCGTGTGTCGAGCGTGATCTGCGGCTCTCCTGCGTCCATGCGGCGCAGATAGGGTAGAAGGCGATGCTGATTGTCGCGCGGCCCGTAGACGAGCGGGAGCCGCAGGACCGTGCCGGAGAGGCGCGCGTCGCCTAATACCGCGCGCTCCACGAGGATCTTGTCATATTCTTCCTTCCACCGACGCTCGTCATCGGACGTGCGAAAGCTTTCCCCGCGATGTGGGTAGAGATGCTGCCGCAGCGGTGCATCCTCCGCGATCGGCACGGGGTCGGCCGGGCCGTCTTCGGTGCCAATCAGCACGCCGAATGCCCGGTAGACATCGCAGCTGCTGATCGCGATCACACGTCCCGCGATTCCCCGGAACGTCTCCATCACCGCGCGCGCATCGCCTTCGGTGGCGGGCGCCATATCGAGGACGACCTCGGGCGCGAGGGCGGCGAAGGTGGCGCGGAAGGCCGCGAGCTGCCCCCGGTCGCCGTGCAGGTGCGGGACGTCGGGTAGGCCGTCCGTGTGCGTCGCGCCGCGATGGAAGAGGGTGACGGCATGACCGGCGTCGTGCAGGCGCATCAGCACAGCGGGGCCGATGAATCGCGTGCCGCCGAGAATGAGGATTCGCATCGGGGTACCTCCATCGAGCGATGCCGGGCGTATGTCGCCACAGCACGGGCGACGAGGGAACGCGGGAACAAACTATGCGCTGAGCACATGAAGCGGACGGGTGCTTCAGCGCCCCATGCCAGCCAATAGGGCGATTCCTGCCCCTACTGTAGCGGTCATTTGCGCATGAAGCAAGGAAAAGATATGCTCTCGGCATATACACTGCAGAAAGAGCGAGGAGGACGGCGATGGGCGATGTGCAGCGGGCGATGGGCGCGGTGATCCGGTGCCTGCGCCAGGGCCGATCCCTGACGCTGAAGCGGCTCGCGGGCCGGGCCGCGCTCTCCGTCGTCTATCTCGGCGAGATTGAGCGGGGGAAGAAATATCCCTCCGCCGTAGTGCTTGAGCGCGTCGCGGGTGCGCTGGAGGTCGAGATTGCCGATCTCCTCGAGGAGGTAGCCGCCGAGCTGCGGGGCGAAGAGAAAGATCATCCCGCCGACGCAATCGGTTTTACCCTCCCGCCGCGCGGCGGGAGGGTACCCCAGATGACGATTCGACGCATTGTCCCGTTGCTCGGCCCCGAAGAGGTGGCGACGATGGCCGAGCTCGGTGCCTTCTTCCTGTCGCGAAAGGGCGGCGACGAAGCGCCATAGATCGACATGTCGCCATGGTCACCGCGATCGGTCCACGTCCCGGTAAATCGATACGCGAAGATCGCTCGGTGCCCGTGGGAGCGGTGCATGCCAATGTCAGCGAGATACAGCGAGGACTACTAGCTAATACCTGTTCTAATCTCGGGAAACGAACGTATTTGTGGCACCCTCGAACGCCGTTAGGCAGGGCCGGTTTTCCGCCTTGATTTGGTTTCTCATTTCTTACTCAAAGTCCCGATGCTCCGCCCATTCGCTACGCTTTGAGTCAAGTGTTATCGTTAGAGAGGTCATGAGGGCGATATGGCGCCACAGCGCGGGAGGGAAACGTTGGTCACCGTCGGCTCATTCGCCATTATCCTTGATCCAAGCCAGCGCGTGCTCCTCTGCCACCGTCGTGACCGCGATCTGTGGAATCTGCCGGGCGGTGGCGTCGAACGCGGAGAATCACCGTGGGATGCCGTGGTCCGCGAGGTCGCCGAGGAGACGGGCTTGATTGTCGCGATGGAGCGATTGATCGGTATCTATAGCCAGCCTGAAGAAGACGACTTGGCGTTCGCATTCTGCTGCGCGATTACCGGCGGGACGCCGACGCTCACCGACGAAGCGGATGCTATCACCTATTTCGCCCTCGACGCACTCCCGGCGAATACGTACCATCGCCATGTCGAGCGCGTGCGCGACACATTGCAGGCAGAGAGTTACGTATTAAAGGAACAGCGCGGGTAGCCGATTAGCGGAGAGCAATCGCGCGGGGCCTGACGATGGCGGCATTAGAGGGGGGGTGCGATGAGCGATGAGCTAGCAATAAGAACCAGTCGTCATGCGGCGATCTACCGGCTGACTTCCACGCTGACAGCGGTCCATGGCTATGCCCAGCTGCTCGATCGCCATCTGCGGGAGGTATCCTTTGACCGGGCTGTGCTGATCGAGATGAGCGAGAAACTGGACGGGCATCTCGCCGCCTTCGAAAGGCAACTCGCCGCGCTGCTTGACTCGCTCCCGCCGGAATAGGGGAGGTCGAGACCGGGAAACTGGCCCGACTTCCCCGATTCCCGTATCTTGCTGGTCTTATTTCGCCGCCATCGCCCTCTTCAGCAGTCCGGGTGCGCCCTTTTCCAGCAACGCCGCCGTTTTCTCTTCCTGAGCCAAGTTCTCCTTCAGAAGCTTCACCGCCGCCGGCTGTCCCATCAGCGTCGCGCTCTCGATCAGCCCCCGGTAGCTGACGATCTCGTAGTGCTCCACCTTCTCCGCCGACTCCCCAATCATGCAGTCGCGGATCGCGTCAACCTGCGCCTCTTTCATTCCTTGCTTGGCTTCAGTGACGAGGCCTGCCGCAACGGGGCACTTCTCCGCCTTGGGCTCCTCGCCGACAATCTTGAACACCTGCTCGATGTTCTTCACGTGGGTCTCGCTCTCAGCCATGTGTTTCTCGATCCCGGCCTTGAGCGTGGGATCGGTGGCGTTCTTGGCCATCTCAGCCTGCCCCTTGAGGAACTGCTGCTCGGCATCATAGATATCGCCGAGTTCGTGAGTGAACATCTCCTGCATCGTCTTGATGGGCACGAGGACCTCCATAATCTGAGTGGGACGACCGTTTCGCCCCGATGTCCGTGCCAGTGCGCAAGGGTGATGCCAGCGACGTGCGACGATTCCCCCTCCGGTGGTACGCCAGTTGCACTGTCGGGTGTAACGTATCCGTGTCCCGCAGGAGGTACATTCCGATGGCTGATAATCCGCGCGCGATCCATGAATCGCCCCCCACCGACCTACGCTTCGGCGCCGCCGTGGTTTCCGATAGTGGTCGTCATGGCACGATCAGTGACTTCGTGCCAGATATGCCCGGCGTGCCCGGCGGGGTGCGGGTGGCGTGGGACGACGACACCGTCGCACTCGTTCCCCGGGATGCGATTGCCATTGAAGGCGACCACATCGTCGTGCACACTGGCGACACGGAAGACACGCAGCGACCCGGCCGGGCCGCCGACGGATCGGAGAGTCGGTCGGCAACTACGACGATCGGGGACGCGCGAACGCTGCAAGTCGGCGAGGGTCTCGTCGTGCCGATCATTGAGGAGCAGATCACCGCCGAGGCGACATGGCAGGAGGCGGGCGTGGTCACCTTTCGGCTACGCACGACGGACGAGCAGCGGACGGTCACGGCGCGTCCCGCCCACGAGGAGCTCGATATCAAGGAGGTGGCGGTGGGGCGGGAGCTGGCCGCGGAGGAGCGCGTCGAGCCCCGCACCGAGGGCGACACGACAATCATCCCGGTGATCGCAGAGGAGCCGGTGGTGGTGATGCGCCGCATGCTGGTCAAGGAGTTGCGGGTGACGAAGCGGCGGGCGACTGAGGAGCGTCACTTCGAGGCGACGGTGCGCCACACGGTGGTAGAGACAGACACGGGTGGGTTCGCGGATCGGGTGCACCAGCATGGCACGGACTTTGCAAACGACGTATCCGACGCGGACACGAGCGATAGGACAAGGAGCGAACAATGAGCATGCGGAGCAACACGGGCGAAGTGATGCAGGGTGCCGAGGTCTTCGATGCGAACGGCGAGAAGGTTGGCAAGGTCGTCGAAGTGGGGCGAAACTCCTTCAAAGTCGAGAAGGGGTTCATCTTCCACAAGGATATGCACCTGCCGATGAGCGCGGTCGCGCAGGCGGATGGGAGGAATGTTCGCCTGCGGATGACCAAGGACCAAGTAATGACGATGGGGGCGGAGCAACTGCCCACCGAAGATCACGCGTGGTACGGCACAACCGCCACGGAAACAGGGCGCACGACTGAGCGCGGGAGGACCGGGCGCGAGGGGGAGACGAAGAGCGTCCCGATCATCGAGGAAGAACTGAAGGCTGGTGTCCGCGAGAAGCAAGGCGGCATGGCCCGCGTCACGAAGAGCGTGGTCGAGGAGCAGCAGTCCATTGACGTGCCGGTACAGCACGAAGAGGTCTACGTGACGGAGCGGAAAGTGAACCGCGCCGCGACCAAGGAAGACTTGGCGATGATGGACCGGGACATCGAGATTCCGCTCAAGCAACAGGAAGTCGTCACCTCGAAGGAAGCGGTCGTCACCGGCGAGGTGAACATCCGCAAGGAAGTCAAGCGCGACACCGAGCGCGTCACGGACACGGTACGCCGCGAGGAGGTCCACGTCGAGGACCCGAACAACAAACATGTCCATGTCGAGGGCGAGCGCGGCATGCGCGGGCAGACAGAGGCAAGCGGCGGAAAGACGGTCACCGACAAGCGGCAGTATGATGCGCAGGGTAACCTGGTGGACGAGAAGGTCACCGAGAAGCCGAACCGCCGCAGTTAGGCGGGATAGTGCCTGCTCTCTGTGCGGGCGACGTGTCTCGTCGTCATACGATACGAAAGGGCCGCCTCACGGGGCGGCTCCTTCGTCGTCTCTGGTCCGTGATGTTAGAGCGGCGAACGGCTGCCGGTCACCGTGCGGACAATCCAGGTGAGCAGGCAGGCACCGATGAAGGCGACGACGATCGAGAGGATGATCCCTGTGCTGCCGTTGAAGAAGAGGCCGAGGACGAAGCCGCCGATCAGGCCGACGATCAGCCAGCCGATCAGGCCCAAGGCGAAGTTGATCTTCGCACACTCTATACTATTCGAGCGACGCAACGCAGGTCGCGTGCCAGGACAACGCAGGCGTCACGGGCAGGCGATTAGAAAGTGGGCTTGAGCTGCCCGCTCATTACCCCGGCGGCGAGGCCTGCCCCAGCGAGCAAGAGCGCCTTGTTCCCGAGCAGGCTTTGCAGGACGTTCGGCTGGTTCTGGTATTGCGCCGCCGTCGCTGCCAGCGCGCCGGGGTTGTTCTGCTGCGCGTGCGCCGCCAGTTTGGCCACGTCGTTCTCGTCCATTTGTTGCGGATCGCTGTGGTTGAGGCCGAGCATGCTCGCCAGTCCGCCGATGCCGCCCTGTGCCATCTGACCCCCGGCCATACTGCCCGCCAATGACCCGGCGAGGCTCCCCATGCCGCCGCCCATCTGCCCGCCGACCATGTTGCCGACGAGGCTGCCGGCGAGTGAGCCGAGCAGCCCCTTGCCGAGTCCGCCGAGCGGGTTCGTCCCACCAACGCCCGGGGTGACGTGATTTTGATACTCCTGCGGGTCCACCTGGGAGAGGGCATTCGCGGTGTGCTGCTGGAAGGCGTCTTGGGGCACACCGCCCATCAGCTGGCCCAGGTCCCGCTGATCGTTCGGCTGTGCGGGTTCCATGTTCCCCCCGGAGAGCCGCTGCAGGAAGTCTCCGCTCAGGCCGCTCAAGAAACTCATCACGCTCCGTCCTTTCTCACGCGGCACCCATGCGCCATCGCGACGACTGCTATCGGTCTATCCTCTGCAATGCCGATGCCACGTGCCTCCTCTCGCTATCGCATGCGCCCGGGAAATGCGTGTCCGCGCGGCTGGCATGGTAGGGAAGCGTCTCATAAGTGATCGGTCAGGCCGCATGTGCTTCGCAGACGCGCTGCTCCCACTCGTCATTAAGGATTGCCAGCCGTAAGGCGACGACTCCGGCCGCTCGCTCCCGCCACCAGCGCATCCCCCGTCTTCCTTTCAAGCGCCGGTTGACGACGATATCTACCCCCTTTTCCACCGCCCCGCTCCCAATTGTCTGCCCCGCCGCCCGCCGTGCCGCGTCATCGGGAATCCGCCCGGCATGTGTCCGTAAATACCCGGCGAATGCCCCCAGCGTCGGGTGGGGATGCCGCTGCATCATCTCCGTGAGCACGAGGAGCGCAGTGTCCACCGCGCCGCCGTCTAACGCCTCCTCCAACTGCATACTCCACGGCTGACGGATCGCTTTATCGGGGATCGCGGCCCGCGTCGCCCGCCGCCGTGCATCGCGCAAATGCCAGCGATCCAACACTTGGGTCGCCTGCGGCACCAGATCGGCACCCAGTCGCCAAATCCACGCCGCGCCATCACCGAGCAGCGTCTGATCGGCGACCGCAAAGCCGTCCACCCGCTCGATTGCCGCTGTGACCAGTGCTCCGAAGGGGATGACCCCTGCAGCGGTCGCGGCATAGTGGCGGGTGATCAGACGCGTGCGGGTCGCGCCGCACCGTTCACTACCGGTGTGGACGACGCCGACCTTGATTTCCATCCCGTGCGCATTGTCCCAACTCCGCACCCATGCGCCATCAAGGATCACTTCCACCGACGCGGGCGGGACGCTTGGTGGTGGAGCGGTCGTGGGCGGCTGACAAGCGGCGGTCGCCTCACGTTGATACTGATCAGCCACCTCCCGCCCCGTTTGAGCGACGATACGCCGGATCGTCTCGACCGCGAGCGGCGTGCCGCGCAGCATCCCGACGACCTGTGCCGCGTGCCGGTACGGCCAACTCGCCCCGCACAGTGCGGCCAGCGCCCGCAGCGTCGGCGTACAGCGTCCCGCACCGAGCGTCGCGTCGAGCGCGGCATCATCGGGCTGGAAATGCCCACCGCATTCCCGACAGCGTACGCGCCCCCGCGACAACCGCACCGGGCCGCACCGCGTCTCGATGGTACGCGTGCGTCTGCCCGCGCGTTGCTGCTGCTCGGATTGGCAGCGCGGACAGGGAACGACCGGACGCAAGGCCGCTTGCGTCTGCCACGCCAGGGCAAACGCGGCTTGCTGGATGGCCAGTCCCCACGCATGGATCGCGCTCTCCAACTCCACGAGTGATAACGGCAGATCAGGCAAGATGAGCGGCAATGGTATCATCAGTTCCATGGGAGCCTCTTTTCTGCAATGGGTGTCAGCCAGTGCGCGAAAGTATGGCTCCTTTTCCTCCCTCGGCAACCGATCACCTATGAGACGCTTCCGCATGGTAGTTGCCAAGCGATAGTATTAATGGTATCCGGCAATGGGCGGCATGAGCGTTGATATTCGTAACGAAAGGAATCTCGACATGGGTGCGACAGCGATACGCAGGGCGATCTTCACCTGTTTCGTGATGGGTCTCCTCGGGGTTTCGGCGGTGACCGTGGCCGCACAGACCCCGACCCCCGCCCCGACGACGGGCGGCACGTTCACGGGCAAGGTCTCCAAGACGAGCCCGCTGACCGTCAACTCGAACGGGCAGGACCGGCAGATCAACGCCGCGCCGAACATGGCGGTGGTGCGCGACGGAAAAGCGGCGACGGTCAGTGATCTCAAGGTCGGCGATCAGGTCAACGTGACCGCGAATCCGGACAACACCGTCTCGAAAATCGAGACGACGAGCGCGGCGAAAAGCGGCAGCAGCATCTGGAAATGGCTGATCCCGCTGCTGATCGCGCTGCTCTTGATCGGGCTCATCGCCTACTTGCTCAGCAAGCGCCGCAAAGACGCCTTCGTGCTTGAGCGCGACCGGACGACCGACCCGCGCACGCCCCCGCGCACCTAATCGGGAGTGTTGTGAGACCTGGATCGCAGGCACCAGTGAAAGGAAACGAGACGATGGCAGAGATGGAAATCCACCGTAATGACCGGGTGATAACCGCCGATGGGATGGAGATAGGCACGGTCAAGCATGTGATCGTCGACGGGACGACGCGGCAGGTGACGGAGATCGTCGTCGATCAGGACGGGCACGAGATGCTCGTGCCGCTGAGCGCGGTGATGCAGAACAACGGTAACAGCTTGACGCTGCGCTCGACGGGCGCTGAACTGGCCAGCACGGCGGGATTCGATCGCCAAGCGTACCACGCGCTGGACGAGGATACTCTCTACGACGAGAGCGGGGGGCGAGCGGTACCGGGCAGCGCCACCTTGGAGCACGCCAGCGGTGACACGGCGGTGATCGCCGACGAGCGGAGCGCGAACGCGATGCCTGCGGCGGCCAGCGCACAACCCAGCCGGCAACGCAACGACGAGCGGCTGTCACGTCGCGAGGCGGGCCGCGACTACCGTCGGGACGACGAGAACATTCGCGTGCCGGTGGTCGAGGAGCAACTGAAGGCCGGGGTCCGTGAGAAGCAGGGCGGCACCGCCCGCATCGTCAAGGATGTCCGTGAGGAGCAGCAAACGATCGACGTGCCGGTGGAGCGGGAGGAAGTCTACGTCACCGAGCGCGCGGTCGACCGCCGCCCGGCGACGGAAGCGGAGCTCGGCATGCGGGACCGGGACATTGAGATCCCGCTGAAGGAGCAGGAGGCGGTGACGCAGAAGGAGGCGCGGGTCGTTGGCGAGGTGGACGTCCGCAAGGAGACCGTCACCGATACCGAACGCGTCACCGACACGGTGCGCCGGGAAGATGTGCATGTCGAGGGGGATCCCAGCGAGCGCGTCCATGTTGAGGGCGAGCGCGGCCTGCGCGGCCAGGCGGAGCAGGGCGGCGGGAAAACCGTCACGGATAAGCGGCAGTACGACGCCCAGGGCAACCTCGTCTCCGACACGGAGCGCGTGGATGAGGGGCCGAAGCGCTCGCGGTAAGCGAGCGCCGGTCGCCCCGCACACGCGGAGAAGAGTGCATCGGGCGGGACGCAACGGGCGTCCCGTCTTCTCAATCGCCGATGGCTGGATGATCGGTCGGGCAGAGGGAGGAAGGTGAAGATGGCGACGAAGCAGGGATCGGGAGCATGGAAGAAGGAGCGCACGACCGGGCGCAAGTACTCGGGCGGCGATAGCGACAAGCAACCGGTGCCGGGCGAGCGCGACAAGATTTGGGTCTCCGGCTACACCCGCGTGGATGGTAAGAAGATCGCCGGCTACTGGCGCACCAACGCAGACGCCAAGGATGCTTCCGCACATCGGTAATTGCGCGTCGCAGAAAACAGTCTGTGTGCGTGGATCGCGCACCGGGCCACGGAGGGAAGCATGCTCCTCGCACAGGTCACCACCGACGTCCGCAGCACGGGCGACGCCGTCCGCACCGCCTTCACCGACGCGCTGAGCGTCTTCTTTCGCTTCATTCCCCACCTGATCGGCGCGCTCATTCTCCTCCTGATCGGCCTGATTGTCGGCCGCCTCGTCGGCACGATCGTCACCAAAGCATTGCGCGCAATCCGCTTCGACCAAGTCGCCGAGCGGGCGGAGATCGGTCCCTTCCTGCGCAATGCGGGGATCCGGCTTGATGCCGCCGGGGTGATCGGTGGCCTGATCAAGTGGTTCATCTACCTCATCTTCTTTCAGGCGGCGGCGAACATCCTCGGCTTCGCCCAGCTGACGACGATCATGAACCAGATCCTCGCTTTTATCCCGCGCGTGATCGTCGCCCTCGTCATCGTGCTGATCGGCGCGCTGATCGGCAAGCTGCTCGCTGACCTGGTGCGGGGCGGGCTGCGGAGCGCGCGCTTTGGGGAACCGGAAGTGCTGGCGAACGTCGCCCGCTTCGCGGTGCTCGCCTTCGCGGTGGTCGCGGCGTTGAGCCAGCTGGAGATCGCGCCGGCAATCGTCAATACGCTATGGACGGCGGTGATCGGTGGCGTCGCGCTCGCCGTCGCGCTTGCCTTTGGGTTGGGGGCGCGGGAGGCGGCGGGGAGTGCCGCGACGGGCCAGCTGATCAAGGGAGAGCTCCCGCCGGGGATGAAGATCGCGGTGGACGGGCAGGAGGGGACGATCGAGAAGGTAGGCGCGCTCTACACAACGGTGAGCGTTGCGGGCAGGGGTGAGGTGAAGATCCCGAACCGGGAGTTGGCGGATCGGAGCGTCGAGGTGACAGGCGGATCACCACGAGAGCAGCCGCCGCGCCGGCCGGTGATGCGGCACGCCCCACCGCAGATGCAGGCGCCCTCGCCGCAGTACCAGCAGTCCTATCCGCCCCACTACGAACAGGGATACCAGGAGCCTGCACCGCCGTATCAGCCTCCCTACCAGCCACCGGGGCAGCCGCTGCCGCCCAGCAGGCCACCCGGTCAGCGGTAGCAATGGCCTCTGAGGAAGCTCGAGGGGAACGCATGGCGGACGACATGGACGCGGGCACGGACACACGGCACAGGGAGATCGCGGAGCGGTGCCAGGGGCGGGCGGTACGGTCTGTGAGCCTGGGGACAGGGGCGCTGCTCGCCTTCGTCGACGGCTTCGCGATCTTCATCTGATCGAAAGGACCCACGCAGTGGACCAACAGACGTTCCAGGCACTCTTCGGGACATTCCAGCAGCAATGCAGCACCGAGGATAGCCTGCCCGACCTGGCCGTCTCCTCGGGACGTCCCGAGGCGCCGATCGTCGTGCTGATCCACGGCATCGGCGGGAATGCCCAGCACTGGGCCGACCCCATTGGGCTCAACCCGGCCGACACCTGGCTCTTCGATCTCAGTGCCCAGCCCCACGGCGCGAGTGGCCTCGGCTCCTCTCCGCCCTACCAGCCGGGCAGCGTGACGGCGTGGTGCGACCTGCTGCGCACCCAGGAGATCAGCTGGGTCACCTGGAGCCAGAGCCGGCCCGGCGACCTCATCCAGTACGCCGTGGCGGAGGCGGTCGCCGTGCTGACCAGTATCGAGCAGAAGGTCTTCCCGACGTTGGAGCAGGAGGTGGCGGCGAATGGCGGCACCGTCCCGCCGCTCATCCTGCTCTGCCACAGTCGCGGTGGGCTCGTGGCGCGGGCGGCATTGAAGCAGTTGGGCAGCGTGGGTGTGCCGCACCTGCGCAAAGTGATCACCCTCTGCACGCCGCACCACGGCTCGTACATGCCGAAGTTGGCAGACACGTACAACACGACGCTAAGCAATCAGATGGACTTCAGCAGCCTCGGACACAATCTGCCGGGTCCGCTCGGCAGCGTGCTGGCACATCGGATCGACCCGATCCTGGCAGACCTCGCCAACCGGGTGCGCGCGGCGCTACTGCATTCCTTCGGTACGCTGGCACAAGGACCAGGCTTCGACGAACTCGACCCGCAGAGCGCGACGCTGCAGGCGCTCGCTGACGGCGAGCAGCCGCTGCCGGGCGTGCGGTATTACGGCTTCGGGGGTACGAACCCAACCTTCATCGACTTCTACCTCTGCGAGATGGGGCACACCGTCCCCCTGCTGGGGACGGCCAGCGCTTTCCTGGTGGAGCAGTTGGCGCGCATGCCGGGCGTGGGAGAACGCTTCGGCGGGCTGGCGGAGTTGAGCACGGGCGACTCGGCGGTCGGGCCGGCGAGCAGCACGTGGCCGGACGCCTTCAACGCGCCGCACCAGACCTTCACGGTGAACCACATGCAGGCGCTGATCGACCCCGCGTTGCAGCAGGCGACACTCGTGGCCATCCGGGAATAGTGGGCGGCGAATCTTTTCATAGCCATGTCAATCTGAGGTCTACCCCTGATCCGCCAACGTTGGTCGGTTGCTCTCCCGCGTGTCGGGCGGATTTGGAAAGGGACGCCTGGGCTGGTGGCACTGTTTGTGCGTTTGGGGTAGGCATCGAGTGTACTTTGCTGTACTTTCTTATCCTCAAGTGACTATGACGGCCTGAGGGGTCGCCCTTTTGGGGTAGGCACGAAGGTGATCCGTGTGCGGACCGGGTCGGAGTGAAGGAAGGGCGAGAGCGATGCAATGGACAACCAGACATGATGCGCCCCCACCGCGGGAGACGGGCCTGACAGGATCGGCACAGGAGACCATGGTCACATACAATGGGCGACGCGACGACGAACCCGACACTCCACGGATGCGCACGGTGCGCTTCGAGATCGCCCCGCGCTCGATCCTCCTGATTCTCGCCATCATCGCGGGTATCCTGCTCATCGCGCGCCTCTGGGAGATCGTCCTCATCCTGATCATTGCCCTCGTCCTCGCCGGCACCTTCAGCCCCGTCGTCAGCTGGCTCGAGCGCCACCGCGTCCCGCGTCCGCTCGCCCTCTCGCTCATTCTCGTCGCCCTGCTCGGCTTCATCGTCGGCCTCGGCGCCCTGATCCTCCCCGCCTTTGTCCATCAGTTCGGCACCCTCTCCGCCGACGCGCCCCGGATTCAGGCCCGCCTGGCGGACTTCGCCACGCGCGTGCCACCCCTCGCCGGTCAGGCCGACACTATCCGCTCAGCCAAGCCCGACCGCCTCCTCGCCCCGATCGGCGCGTTCGCGCTCCAGTCGGCCGGTGCCGCCGCGCAGTTGGTCGTGTTGGGCGGTACAACGATCGTCATCGCCTTCTATCTGATTGCCGATCACGAGCGCGTGCAGGGCTTCCTCTTCGCCCTCCTGCCTCGCCACTACCACATCCGCACGGCTCGGGTGCTGCTCGACATGGAGACCGTCGTCGGTGGCTATATGCGCGGCCAGGCGATCACCTCGCTGTGCATCGGCGTCTTCGCCTTCCTCCTCCTCCAGGTGACGGGCGTGCCGGCCGCGCTGCCGCTCGCCATCCTGGCGGCCTTCGCCGATCTGATCCCCCTCGTCGGCGGGGTGCTGGCCGTCGCACCCTCCGTCCTCTTTGCGCTCACTGTTGGCCCGCTCCAGGCGGCAATCGTGCTGGTCGCGCTCGTCATCTACCAGCAGTTCGAGAGCCACCTCCTGCTGCCGCGCGTCTATGGACAGAGTCTGCGCCTCTCGCCGCTGGCGGTGATCGTCGCGCTGCTGGTCGGGGGGACGCTGCTGGGGATCGTCGGGGCGCTCCTCGCCCTCCCAATGGCGGCGGGCATCCGCGTGCTGATCGAGAACTACCGCATCGAGCTGCCGGGCGAGCACCCAGGCGAGAAGGAGGAGCGGGCGGAGGAGGCGCAGGCCGAGGTGACCTACGCTGCCGAGGCGCAGGGGACGTCGGCGAG
>JAABUO010003729.1_pt1 | contig 18086 bp, 23 predicted proteins | sample 5559291 | NCBI WGS metagenome assembly JAABUO01 (sample SAMN10711878, study PRJNA513372) | rock metagenome | isolation source: Antarctica rocks | place: Antarctica: Victoria Land, Finger Mt sud | reverse complement strand
TTGGGCCTGTCACTTTTCAAGGCATGATTTACAGAAGCTACAAGCCTCCAGAGCTTGTAGCTTCAGAGCCCCTGCTTTGCACGGGGCCTAGTCTCGCCACCTCCAGCATTGCCTTTTGACGCTAAGGTTGAGTGTGATCTTGTAGGCATACAGTGAGGACCTGAATCAGACTAGATACACAATACACCTTGCATCAGCCGACAAGATGCTGTCCACTGTGGACAATGTGGCACTCAAGGTCTCACACTCAGCTCTGAGTCCAGAAATTCCCCTGATCCTCGAGTCTGATCCTGCCGATCTACCAAGTGAGCTTGATCTGCCACAGCAGCATAGCAGCTTGCAAAGAAGCTGTGACGCGGCTGGTCTTCAAAGCAGCCTCAGATGGACAGACAATCAGTTGGACAATGGGCAGGCCACCCTTTTGGTGGGTGCGCTTAGAGTGCTCCGTGTGTGTGCAGTGCTTCTTGACAGTCGTGCATGTGTGTGCTGAATTGCTGTATGCATGCATCTGGATTGGGCATGCATGCTTCTTCCTTGAGTCTGTCCACTGACTTGTGGTTGCTGATGATGCAAACACAGCACAGCCTGTATTCAACAGCTTGGTCCAACAACCTAACACATGCAATGTGCAGAAATCACTGTGCACGTTTGCATGATACATGCTTAGCCCATGATTTGCAAGACCATACAGAGTCATCTATGACAAAGGATGACTTGAAGAAGAGGGTCACAGAGCCTGGTCACAGACGGTGATGATGCGCCTGCATGTTCTGTGTGTTGCACAGCGCTGCATCCCTATACAATTATAATATAAATTATAATATAATAATATATATAAAAAATCATTGATTGGGGCTGTTGTGGCTCAGGACAACCTCAGACTTGCTACAACAGGGCATCACTTTGTAAGCTGCTTGAGCAACTGGCAACATGAGTAATCAATTGCCATGCTAAGTGAAACCCACACAATGCAAGTAAAGCATGAGGATGAGCAGCACCATCTTGTGCACATCATGTGCTGGGTGTAAGCAGCAGCCGTCATGCCTCCCTTGAATCCTGTCGACAGTGTTGGTGGTGACCTGCAGGTGGTGATCCAAGGCAAGGTGGAGCTCTTTCAGGACGACACCTTCCTTACAGATGGCAGGGGTCAGACAAAGCTTCTGGCGTCAGCAGGCACAGCTGTCATTGTGGTCCATCACAATGATCGCTGTTGCTTCCAAACAGCGCCACTGTGAGACTGACAGCCAGTGAGCAGGATGCAGAACTCATGCATGTTGGGAATCTAAATGGCGCCACTGTGAGACAGAGGTGGACAGCCAGCGAGCATAGTGCTTTTTTTCTTCTATGCATATAGAGAATGGGAGCGATGACTTTTGACTCCAGCAGAGGTAGCAGCAGTGCAGGATGCCAGTCTGATTCGTTTTGCTCATGAGTGCCTAGGTGTAGTCATTGCCACATGAGATGAGTCATGACAGACTGTAGTCACTGCCACGTGAGATGAGTCATGACAGACTGTAGTCAGCAGTCAGACAGACGCGGCAATTTGCACTTTCATTGGGCACCAAAAAAGTCCCAGTCAGCAGTCAACGCTGCATCTTGTGACTTTGCAAGTTGCTGAAGCAGATGAGGTGTACCAGCGGAAATGTAGCCAGCTATGGGTGCGGATGCTGGTATGAATTGTAGCAATCAGAATGTGTTAATCACTGCTGAAGAATGTGTCTGCTGTGCTTTCAGCGTGCTGGACATCTACCAGCAATGGTTTTGCCGTGTCCATAAGTCTTGGGGCTGAAACGCAGCCGGCATGCTGATCAAAACAATGACTAATTGGTTTTGCTCAGTTTTACCACTTCTGATAACTTTTTTCAGCATGTCACCTCTACGGTGTAGCTACTGATTAGTAAGCCTTGGTGGCATGATTTTGCCAGCTAAGCAGGTTGTGTAGATTGTATGCCCGAGTGTAGTTGCAGGTTCCATATCGCTCACTAGTTTTGCCGATTATGCTTGGGGACACTGTATTGAGTTGGGGTGTCAGGTGTCTCTCTTGAGGCAGCAGCTAGGGGTATGTACGTAGGTGCACTTTACAGCAGTGGTATGAGGAGCCAACATTATGTCCTCCACTGTGCTATCCTGCTGTTGATACCATGAACTATTGGCATATGGCAGATGTATAGCAGTCACGTGATGGCTTCATAACACGAAGCAATTTTGTGATCAACACTGGGCCCAATGCAGCATCGATGTTGCTTAACAGCTGCAGGAATGTGGCAATGCAAGCAGGGTGTGGTGCAGGGATCTTGACAGCAAATTTGTGCCAAGGGGTCCTAAGCACTACACAAAATACTACCCAAAATACACCAAATCTTGGCTTGAGCTTGACGTACTTATGCCTCAGATGTCGGTGTTTGAGTAATGTTGTGAGGCTGCAGGCGCCATGACTCGAGCTTCACAGTCATGCAGTACAGTGGGTGTCTAACTGGATATATATAACTTCCGGTAAGTGTCATCTGGTTTCAGAAAGCAGCACACTTAGATTACATGCTGTCAGGGTACTGTACATGTGCCGGTATGTAGCTAAGCAAGTACAAACAGCCCCAGATTGTTTCATGCTTTGGCATGGTAGTATCCTGCTACTGTGCGCTCAGCAAAGTCGCCAAAGGTGATGCCTGGCAGCCACTGACCCACCCCAATTTTAGCCTGGGGCAGACCCCCCTCAGGCATGTCCATCACCTCATCCCACCTGATGTACCCATAGCAGCTTATCAGCATCAACACCAATTCTGATCTGATAAATTTGCAACAGGCCAAAGATAGCAGGCAGTTTTAATGATCCACCACTAAACATTGGAAAAGGAGTAGCTGCAAGTGGATGTTGCGTCTCATTTCAGTCTATCAGTCAAATGGTCACACTTGGCTTCACTGAACCTCAAAACATGACAAACGAATGATGAGCATTGTGTCAGCAGTGCCGTTTCTGTCACATGACCAAGTATCTAACACATGGCAGTCACCTGGGCTGCATGAAGATGGCTAAGGTGTTGCGTGAAACGCCCCCTGTCTTGTCCTTGCCAGGTGCCCTTACATAGTGGGGGGTTGCCCTCAAGAGGCCCCCTGACATCACCTGCCATAGGCACACCATCTCAGGATTGACTATTACTTGACGTACATCCTCACAGGTGAGCAGTGCTAAGATGACCACACCAATGCGTGTCATCTCTGCGCGAGGGCCATGCTAATTTTCTGTGTATCGTTCCAATTTTAACAGATGTAACGAAGTTACAATGCATCTTGTCTGTTTTGTTCTCAAGTCTCACACGTCTGACTGAGGCTCATTGTTCTGAGCAGCACCAAGTCAAGCCCGTTCACAAGAAGATCACAAATAGAAGAAGAAGATCACACAAAATAAAGATACCTGCATAGCTTCACCCATCTGGTAGGCAATCTGATCAGCTGGGATGGGGGCCTGGGTCACCTCGCCCCCCTGCCTAGCCCTGATGTACAGTCCAGCCTGGGGATCAGGGTTGGGGACAGCCTTGTCCCCATGCATGTACATGGCAGATGTGAGCCCAGTGAGCGACCCATGGTCTGTGTGCCATCCACACCAATCCTCTTCTTTATCTGTGTCTTTGTTATTCTTGCTGCCATCATTTTCCTTGTTGCTGCTGCTGGTGGGGGGGTTAGGGGTGGATGGGGTAGTAGAGTTACCATTGTTGCTGCCATTGCTGATGTCAGAAGCATCAGCGAGGCTGGTTAGCTCAATGGGTTCAGGAGGGAAGTAATGCAGCAAGCGACCCTGCAACAGAATGCAGACATTCTCAGTCTGTTGGTCAATGCATTGCTATCATGCCTTTGTCTCTGTGATACTCACCTGGCATAGTGAGAGATCACAGCAGGGATCTGGCAACAGTGGTGCTGATGCAAATCAGTCATGCAAAGATCACCCTTGACTGCGATCTGTGTCTACAAGCACTGGTGGACATGCTGCCGCCACTGATGCCACGTCGCTGACTCCAGAATCAAAGAAAGCTTGAACTGAAATAGATGTCCCAGCAAGAAAGGGTGCAAGCTTTTAGGCATTATGCTTTGTGGGGTCCACAGCATCATCAGAAGGAAGCAAACCTTGTGGCAGCTTGAATTCTGAATGGACTGCAACAAACGGCCCTGGTGGAAGCTGGCATTCTTGGTGGCAACATACTTGTCACAAGCCTTCGTCACTAGCATGCCAACTTCACAGATGAGTCTGCCAAGCTGCCTGCATAACAGCTCCACCAGTTGCTGGCATCTGGGTGAAAACCACTCTTGCTTGTATGAAACGCTAAATTGACAAAAGGCTGGTTTTTGGTTTGGTCAGATGCAGTTCTTGGCGTGCTGTTCTTTGACCCATGATGGTCGATTGAGCTGAATCAGACCTGAGAATGACATTGGTCAGCCTCTGTTGGATGTAATGAACATGCCAAGGCACGAGAACAGCTGAATGAAAAGCACATTATGCAGGAGACCTACTGGAAAGCAGGCTGGTACTCTGGCAAGTGCTTGGTTGGCCATATGTTTGGTCTGCAGTACGCTGGGAACTGCTTCATTAGGGCTTCATCTGTTGTGGGTACATCAAGAAGAGGGTTAGCATAGTATGAGCCCTTGTATCTGTCTGGTTGGCCATTGGCTAGCATCTCAACCCCGTGGCTCCATCCAAAATTGTAGGTGCTAGTTGGGTCAGCATACTGTGACTTGACATCATCAGGAAGCGCCTGCAGTGCATGCCAGTCAGTGAATGCAGGGCTCCAGTCAAGAATGAGCTATGTTTATTGGAGCACTTAAAGACTGCATTGACGGCCTGCAAGGCTGAGTCAGCAGGCAGCAGCTGATCGTTGTCTGCACTACAAGGTCATGCATCACTTGCAAATGCAGCTAGCATGTCAAAAAGATCATGCCTGCAGTCATGCCAGGTCATAAGGCTGACATGCAGTTTGAGGCGAGCTTACCGCAAACGCCTGCGCCAATGGCAGCAAACGCTGCCTCAGCTCAACAAAACCTGGGACTCCAGCTACTGTCAATATTCCTAACCCATCAGGACCATATGCCTGCATTGGCAAATCGTCGGAACTGCTATTTCGGGGTACAGTCAGCAAGGCAGCGTCTTCAAACCTGCTTAATCTGCTGTGCAAGTTTAGACTGCTCCCCATTCGTGACTTGCTGGTTCTCTGCAGAACTGACAAGAGAGGAGTATTGCACTACAACGACATCCTGTGACTGTCGCCCGGCTGTTGCCTGCACCATGTAGCCAGCCTGCAGCGCTATGACTACAGCTTCGGCGGAGTACAGCGAGGAAGCTGAGGCGTCCACCCACTTAATGCCAATTTCCCGTGCGACGCACACGCTCTTGAGCGGGCTGTTAGGCGAGTCGTTTGGGCTTTGGCCCGAGATATTTCAGTCAACGCGATCAGCAAAAGGCCACTTAAGTTTTTAGCAATACGTCATCTCAGTAATGATTAGTAAAGCCTTATCCAGTGTCCCGATGGCCAAAGTAAAGGAGTGTTTCGTTTGGAAGTTTGCCCTCACTGTCAAAACACTGTCAGCATGAGTCGATCTTTGGCTGCAGACATCTTGCAGACTGGCGCTGAGCCAGAAGCAAATTTCACAGGCTCGCCTGTCTCCATCTGTAATGGATCCAGCTAGACAGGGGCAAAGCCTGATTCGGCCTTTTCAGCCGTCTTTGGTATTCAGGGCACGTTTGAGGCAACTTTTGTTTCTCGTGCAGTGTAGGACAAGCTGATCTTAAATGATACACCATGCATAGATCTTGATCTCGCTGAAAGTCCTGAGTCATATCAAGCAACTCAGTGACCTCCTTCGCTGCTCAGCCGTCAGCAGGGCTTAAAATACGGCAGGTCAACAAATGCAGAAACTTGAGCTGCCTGGTGGGTTCACAAGTAGCAGTCACAGCATGTATTTGTGACGGATCGTCTGAGCCTGTAGCATGGCAAAGTAAGCACAGGCTTGGACACTTTTCAGACACCTCTTTCATCACCATCAAGTTCTGCAGCATGTGCCTTGAGGGCTGCATGGCCTCAGGAGACATGAATAGCTTATATTGCTCTGTCCTGGCAGTCTTCACAAATGCTAAATGAATGCTGCTTTGATATGCATGTTGTATGCATACTCCTGGCTTTGGATGTGCTGCCACAAGTATGCTCAGCTGTGTGCAAGTCTCTGGAGTTCCTGCACTGGATGGCATACCTAGGACTGCACATCTTGATGTTGATCTAGGGCCATACATTCCAGAATACACAGCCTTCATGGCCAAGCAGAGCAACTCTCTCTGCGAGTTTGATGAAGCCATAATATGCGTTACTGCGTCCAGCGGCACATTTCTTCCCTAGTCACTCACCACTCACTTCTTGAGCGTTGCATCGAGAACATAGCAAGAGAGCTGAATTTGGGGAGTTCACAGAGTTGAGTCATGCGCATGCTTTGACACAGGCATTTGCAAGTTCCGTCTGGCGCATCAGGTGCGGTCTGAGCGTTTACGCTTACAATCCTCCTCTGCACCTGGATGCATGTGTGCACTTAAACAGAAGAAGACAGGCATACTGACTGGTGTTCACATGTAATGTACTTGCTGATGTAGCGGTGTGGCTATGAAACTGAGTGTGAAGCATGGCTTAGGAGGGTTTACGGTCACCTGTCTGATGTGCAAGCTTGCTTAAGCATTGACTGTGTGCCCAATAGCACGAATTCACTTCAAAACCAATCATTCGAATCAGCGTAAGGTAAGTGTGCATAGATAAGAGTTGAGCATGAAGTTCATGACTCTGGACATGCATTTTCTGTCCTTGGTGAGCTCTTGTTTCATGTCTATTGAACATGTCAGCTGCAAGCTATGCACTAAAGAGTGGGCTTATACTCCTGTGCCTCTTCCCACAGCTATGAAGGAATGAAGGCATATACCTGCAGACACGTCCTTGTCATTGTCACCTGCTGGCCTTGCATGCGGCAGATTTGGTTGCTTCACGCGCATGCACAACACATGGCCCAAAATTTGCAGAAAGCACAATAAATCGTCAGAATAGTCCGAATATAATGTAAGGCAGTGCAAGGCAAGCAAGGCAGGTAGACTTTCCCTAGCAGCTCTGATACCTGCTCTACTACTGCTAGTAGCAAGTTGACAGCAAGAGGCGTGTTCTCAATTGAGACGGCTGCTCAGAGCGGGGCAAAGTTTGTCGAAAGCCAAGCTTGATCCCGGTACCAGCCATTTGCTTGATCAAGGCCTGAGACGTTCCCGGTGCCAGCAAAGCGCTGCGATTTACGCATGACCAGCAACAATTGGGTTGCCGGAGGCGAGCTCGGCAACAACGAAAAAAATGCTCAGGATTTTAAACAGATTGTTCTGGACATACTACAAGATAACGAAAATGTCACAAAGCAAGTCTCTTGACACATGACTCTCTGACCTGTGTCCAACAGCGAAGTGCTCTTTGGGCCCAAGCAGCCTGGAGGCTCACACTCAACCATCATTGTGTTGACTGCAGGGCTCTGCAACGTTTGAAGCCACCTTCCAGACGGGCTTCAAACAGGCGGAAGCACGTCCGTGCAAAGTATGCTGCTGTTGGTGTCAATTTGCTGAGTCTTACAAGCATCTTTCACGTGCAAAATAAGTCATCAATATTGCACACCTTTCAGGAAGGGTGAGGACAAGGGTGCTGAGGTGGAAGACCCTGATGGTGAGGTGCTGACTGACAATGTGTTGGCTTGATGCAGTATAGCCACAGCTTTCACCAACCTTGCACAATGCTATGCAGAGAGAGCAGAGAAGGACAAGCAGTTCAACCTACTGACAGAGGCTGCTGGAGAGCTAATGAGCCTTGGCTATGAAGACATTTATCAAGACAACAAGGACAAGATTGCAGCCAATCTGCACAAGTAGGCAGATCTGCTCACACCAGTACAACGTGCAAGCCCAACGCTCACCTTACAAGACATTGCTTACAAGTCTTTGACTGCAAGGCATTGCTTGTGCTGCTTTGGGCTGACATGCTCAGTGACTTGGTACATGTTGTTGCCGGTACAGGGATGCAGACCAGGGTGCTAGCAGAGGAGGTGTCGTGTGGCATGATGATGGCACAGTCAGGGATGAAGCAGCTAAGGAGCATGCTATGTATCAGCGCAGTACAGACAATGCTGCTCTCAACTATCAAGAGTCAGCCCAGGTGGCCAGAGTTGAAACTGATCAGCCAGCTGCTGCCTCACATAAAATGCAGATACCCACGCCCTCATCAGGTCCAATTCCTGAAGAAGATCAGGCAGCACTGAATGCTGCTGCAGCAGCTGGCACTGCTGAAGCAGCTGGCACTGCTGAAGCAGCTGCATCTCCAGGTGTTGCAATTGAAGCCACCCCTGCCTTACAGGAGCACACCCACATAGGCAATGATACCGCCTCTGGGACTGCAGTGGAGACTGTTGCTTCTGATCTCAAGGCAAATGAAGCTGTGACTTCAGCAGACAGCAAGCGCAGTGAAGAAGCGGCAGCCACTGCGGTCCCACCAGCAGCTTCTGACATTCCCACGCCTCTGCCATGCTCAAGTAGTGAAGCAGCTGCTGCTGCAGAACACATCACACATGCAGCTGAGCCAGTCGGTGAAGATCACGCTCTTCCTGCCATTGACACAGCCAAGGAATCAGATGCTCAACAGCCACCTGCTGAGGCAGATCATGCTCAAGAGACAGCTCAGGACAGTGAGAACAAGGCCAGTATGCCCGGCAATGATGCACTCATGCCAGATGGTAACTCTGAGACTGCACTGAATTCCTCGACCACAGCACAGCAGCCAGATGGAGAAGCTTCAACAGCCCCATTGTCGGCAGAGACTGCACTTGACCAGCAGTCAGCCTGGCAAGGCAAAGCCAAAGGGCCAGGTTTGGGGGACAGCAGAGAGTTTTCTGGAGGGCCCATGAACTTTGAAAGGCCAAAATACAGGCACTCTCCCTATGGGCTGCCGTCTGTCAGACCTGGTGGCCGATTTGCACCTGAGTTGGGCAGATCCTCTCCTCGGGGAAGGGGATCACCTACAGGCAGATCCTTTGGAAGAGGCTTCAGCGAACCTCCAAGGCAAGTCATGTTATGTGTTGCTCTCATGCGTCAAGCCTATATCAGACCACAGTTGGTGACAAGCAATGCCGCACACCAAACGCTAGCAGGCTGTTTGTACACATCTCTGACAATGCATCAAGTTGTTCAGATCCACAGGGTTTGAACTGCTTTCTCAAATAATGTTGCAAACAGCGTCCCTCTGCCAGGTAACAAGCTCAGCTTTTCCAGGCACAGCAGGAATGATCCACCCAGACAGTGCTGCTTTTGTGCTAACACTTGCTGTATCCTGTCCCTTGCCATCACTAGATCTAGTCTAGAGCTCTAGAGCTACTGCAAGCTACGTGCCATGCATTGCGCTGGCAGCTGCATCTACCCAAGTTGGGCAGCTTGTTTGCGCGCACATGTTGTGTCATAGACAGTCATTACCGTCCATCCCATGCAGTGAGATGCCTGAACTGCAGGTCAAGTATAATGCGGCCTCAATACAGCCAGCAACCACCTGCACATATGTCTCATGGGGTGTTTCCCCCTCAGCAGTATGGTGGGTATTCACCTCAGCCTCCTCCCCCAAATTTCCAGCACCAAGCCCCCTACTACCCACCACAGCAGCCCTACCCGGCCCCACCTCAGCAAGGCTATCCACAGTACCCGGGTCAACAGCCATATCCTCCACCCCAGCAGCAGTACCCCCCTCAACAATACGCTCAGCCTCCGCAGTATGATGCACAGGCCCCCCAGTATGATGCACAGTGGCAGCAGTATCAGCAATACAGTGCTTACCCACAGCCAGCAGCTTATCCTCCTCCTGCTGCTGCGCCACCAGAGTGACACATGACAGGCAGGCAATTCGGACAGACATGAATGTGAAGCAGCACTTCACGATTTGCATATTATCATTTACAAGCAAGAAGCAGGCTCGAAGTGACTTTTGAGTTGAATGTCACCTCCTCGCCTTGTGCTTCTAGCATTCTATGAGCATCCCCACTGTAACAGCGGCAAATATTGCGATTATCCAGTTTGGCAAAATGATTAGTGTCGTGTAGAAGACAGCTCCTGTTCTGGCTACGCGCAGAGCAAGTCTTCAGACTCATCTGGTCAAAGGCAGGTTGAGAGTCTGTTGTACGCACGCAACTGGATTCTTGCTGGGAACGCGCAGTTGCTGCGAGCCACAGGCAACACCGAATTCTGCAGCCGATGGCTTCGCAGCAAGCACCAGACGCTCTGCCAAGTGGTAGCGACGGCAGTCAAGACCGTTCGAACAAACGTCAACGACTTCAGGTGCTCTACAATATTCTATAGAAGAGGAAATATGCATCTTTGACCGTTTGCTTACTCCCACTAGCGGCCAGTAACTCGGTCTGTGCAAGTTTAGCCACGTTATGGCGTGTCGCTGATCCTCAACACACTTGCAGAATAGTTATGGCAACCTAAGGTCTCTGATGGAATGCATTGTATCAAAGCAGCTCCTTGATACTGAAGTAGCTGTTGTTGCACAGGTGACATCGGAACAAGCTGCCTCCCGGCAAGTACCAGCCCTGCATATGCTGCCAGGAGCTGCAGCAAGCCCTCCACCGGGTTCTTTGCTGAATGTACAGAACCTGTACCATCTGCAGCTCGCTCAAGCTCCTCTTACACAGCCAGCAATGCTGAATAAGCCACAGCCTGTTCCTTCGTTGCTTCACTTGACTGGCCTCTCTCCACAAGATCAGCAGCACCTGGGGCCAGGAGATCAGCTTGATCAGCAGCAGGACCTTCTCAACAGGCTTGATGATACAGATCCAGGGGAGGTCAGCATGCCCTTGCCAGCAAACACAGACTACAAGCACAAGCCACGTCGTAAGGCCACTGAGCGGCCATTGGTGAGCTCAAGCCTCATGCTACTCTGCTTGAAGACATAAACATGAATTCACTGATTCAGCTGCTATGATGCCGCACCAGATCTGTTGCAGTGCATACCCCAATGTCCTGACTGTCAAGGCTTTTGTGCATATGTCTAGTCCTGAATATCAGACACGCAAAAACACTGCTGTATGCAGGGAACAGATCAGATAAGACAAGCTTTCAGCAAGCGCAAGCGAGGCTTGGCTTTGAAGTGCTACCAGCTGCACAAGCTGACAGATGCCAAGGTAAGATGCATGCGCAATTCAATATTTGAATGGGCCTTCTGGCAGCGTGCTGCCATGGGAAAGCCTCAATGCTCCTAGAAATAAGTGCTGACAATTATGCTACATACTGATTTGACATATGTGAATGTGTTTGTTAGCTCATCCCCTGAAGGAATTTTTTGAGCTTCGCCATGCGTAACAACATTTGCTTTGGTCAAGTGCTGCACATGAAATCACAGGTGTTCTGCTTCATTATGAAAGAGAAGGGAACCTCCTGGGCTTATGCCACTCCTGGGTTTGGTGCCTCATTGTCTGCCTCCAACCTGAGACAGATGCGGCAGCTGACAGGTGAGCCAGGATCAGCGGGCACGTGACCATGCAACATAGCTCAGTGATGGCAAGCCGTGTTTGGTCACACCTTTTCACATCCATGTGTCAAGCGTTGTGACCACGTTTCCTCACAGACCAACCATTGCTGTTAACCATTGCTGTCTTGCAAGGGCTCCGGACCGGTCAACTCAAACAAGCAGTGAGCAGAGCCATCTGCATTTGCCATCCAGCATGTCTTGGAAGATATTTTCATTTGTGTCTGCAGCCATGAATGCAGACATCTTCCATGACATGCTGGATGGCAAGTGCAGATGTCTCTGCTCACTGCTGGTCTGATTTGACCATTTTTAACCCCTTGCAAGACTAGCACAATTGCTTTTGCAAAGGGACGTACGCACAGCGCTGGACACATGGCTGTGAGGCGTGTGTTCAAGGTTGTGGCAATGGTGCAGTGAAGCTGCATCCTGCAGACTGCTACTTCACATCCCAAATTCAGATCATGTCTTAGTCTGACTGTTGTCTGTGCCAACCACGTCAAACCTACTCTCAGCCATGACAAGTGCGTTACAGTGTCTGCTAGAGATGGTTTGCCAAACAGTCCTCCCTTTGTGCAATGCTTCTGTGGAGCTCATGCTGCTACACGGCAGGCATTATTTTCTTCATCATCATTACATGCTAGGGTTAAAGGTCCTGCTTCGCAAAGTACAGATGAAGTCAACTGTGTTGATGCAGTTGTGTCTCTGACAGTCTCGTCCCGCCTTGTACAGCTGATGCCTCTGCCAATCTAGGGGAATGCACTACAAGTTGCCACCTTTACACACGACAACAGTGACCCCGCAAGCACATAGCAGCATTTGGCTTCAATGCCCCTCTCTGCTGTGTCCTTGTCAAAAATTGAAACAAGAACAACTCTTTTTTGTTTCAAATGCAAAACAAAAAATGCTTTGCAGTTTTTGTCAGGCATTTTTTGTCAGTCTTTCAATTTTTGTTTCGTCTTGACAAACCAAATCTTGACAAACCAAATCTTATTTTTGAGTGCAGGCCGCTGTTGGTTTTGACCAATTCCTTTTCTTTTGCAGGCTTTGATCAAGCCTCAGATGCCAGCAAGCAGATGACAGAGGTGATGCCTCACCCAGCTGCAGGCGACGCAGATGACAGGGATGCATACGCTGCCCCTATGCAACCAATGCTGGCGCAGCCCAGTGCAAGTCTGATCGGAGGGCCAGATTTTGACCCAGAGCCAGAGGTGGTAGACAATGGCTCCACAAGGGAGATTGGAGTGCAGGTCAGCCCATGCCAACTTTGAGACACCATGGTGGTATGAACAGTCACCCTGCTGCTCTGCATCTTGCTAGTCAGCAGGGCATTCACCTTCTGACTGAGGCGCCAATGATGGGCAAATGCTGCAATAGAGTGCTGGCATTGCTGCCAGATTGGCATGCTGCAAGGTGGTTAGAAAAAAAGAGAGCTTCTACTGGCGATTGCAGAGGGCACCATGTTGAAAAAGCGATTGGCAGCTGTGTGTGCGCGTATGCCTTTGAAAGAAGCTTTCATTTATTGTAGCACAGGGTGCCTGCTCCTGCATGTCTCCATACTTTGTCAATGCTGCATGGTGGGTTCCCCATTTGTTGGTACCATCCAACTTCGCAAAATATGAGTAAGTGTCCCCACTGCATCAACATTGATCCCCAGCAACTACTGCTGCAAACAATCTGAACGTTACTCAATCCCCATCATTCCAATGCACTGTGAGCAGTTGCCCTGACTACTGCAGCCTCATGTTTCAGGTGACCTCCCACATACACACAGGCTATCCTGGCATGGGAGATGTCGGCGTATCAGCTTCGGGAACAGGTAGGGTGTTCGCAGCTGTGATGTTACATGATCAACTGTCCTCAAATTCGCACGCAATGTTACAGGGGGTACATGTACTCAATACAAACGCACTTGTTTCTCTGCAGTATGTGACCCCTATTTGTCATGTGTTGGGACGCAAACAAGCTGGTTTTCTGCTTGAAGAGTGCTTTGCATGGCATGCCTGCCAGGGTCATTTCTGTAACATAGACAGACATTGTGACTAAAGCATCTGCATTCCTAAATGTAAATGGTACACTGGAATGTCTTGTGGCCACATTCTCTACATACCGGCTTGTTGTGCTTCCTGAGCACCAGAAGGTTGGCCCACGCCTTCATCAGGACGTGGAATAATGTCGAGCTTGCCTTGTTGCAGATGAGGTGCGCAATTTTGTGACAGAACTGGCTCATATAGCATACAGCCGGGGTGTGCCAGCAGGGTCCATACCCATTCCTGCTGCTGCTGGTGACCCCAACCTTCCCACCCCACCTTCATCATCAGGCCATATGCTGCAGGAGCCTCTTGTCAACCTTCCTGCACATTTGACTCCAGGTCATCCTAGCTTTGATCAGCATGCTTATCACCTGTTGCAGCAGCAACAGCAGCAGCATATGACAGTGCAACTCCAGCAGTTACCAGATCAGCAAGCTCACCAACATGAATCCCTGGGTGAGGGTGATCAAGCTGACATGAAGGACGAGCTGCCCAATCAGCACACACTGCAGGTTGAGGATGATCAGCAGGCAGCTTCTGAGGGGCAGCAGGGTGCTGATGCCAGAGAAATGCATGCCTCCGGCAACCTGGAACACCTAGATTGAAATGGGGTCTGTTTCCAATAGTGTTATTGATTTGCAACTGTGTTTTGGTTCAAGGCAATGTTCAGACATGTCACAGACAAGACCCTCCTACAATAATCGTAACTAATGTCGCCAGCTTCGTCGAAGCTTCTGCTGGGAATCGATTTTAAAGTCCAAGTCTTGTATCTTTGATCTGATAAAATTTATCACGCACGCTGATGTTCCGGAAGCCTTTCTTTATCGCTTGGTCGTTTGCTTGTGGGAACTGAGCCTGAGTAGAACACAGCCATTTATCCGGCACTCATCTGTCAGGATGGAGAACATCATGAACGATGTCCAGAGTTTCAAGGATCCCGAAGGGTGTGTACGATTTGTGAACGAGCTCTGTGCCTTCGTGTCACTCCCTGCAGGCTTTGCCTGAGTCAACACTTCCACAAAACGCAGTCAAACAGGGATTGCTGCGGTGGAAAGTGAAGCCAAGGATGCATACAACAACTATCAGCAGGATGATCAGGGCGGTAAACTAAACACGACCGAATTTGCGGAGCAAGAATACAAAGACTTTACTCAGCCTCAGGTGACAGTGGTTTTTGTAGGCATTCGTTCGCTGTCAGTTAGATTATACAGTTGTTGCTATGACTGCATTCCTAAGGGCATCAGTATTTACTGTGTATGATATTTCGCAGTCAAACACCGGCAATGCTCAGCCACAGCAGCAGCAGCGCTGATGCACTTTCAATGATGCTGGGAAGGCTTGCTCACTGAAATGCTTGCAGAAGGCCTGAAAGCCCTGTCGTAGAGACCTGTTACAAGCCTTTTGGCCTTCGTGATAGCATCATCAGGCATCTCCACAATACTTCTTACTACAGGGTGTGCTGTGTCATTCACTTCCTCTTTTACGATACAGAGCAAGTGCAAATTTTGCTATATGTCATGCAAGACCACAAGCAAAAAGATCCAGTGCTTGCCTACTCGTTGGTTGCACATCTCAGACTTGATATATAACAGACTGCATTGACACAAATCTTGATGAAACACGACGACAGCAAGCCAGAAGAGGCTGTGCCCATCAGATCTGGAACCAAAGATGTGCCTTTGCAGATACCAGCATATGCATGCAGGCGAAGTTGCACACCTGAATTTGTAGTGCACGCATGTAGACCACCATGTATGCTTGACAGCATCATGATACATGCTTATACTATAGTATAGCTATGAGCAGGTCATGCCTTTGTCTATAGTGTAGCTACTGGTTGAGTCTGGAGCGACTTCTGCCAAGCCTTGGCTGAGCCCTCTCTCATCAGTAAGGCTTTCTTTTGGTCTGTTGGCTCCCTTGAGAGACCTGAGCCATGTTGCAGAATCTGATCCTGCGACAGTTCAAGACCTATGTAGATCTAGTGTCATATGATGTAATATCCTGTACTACACTGCTGTAGTACTAGCTGCTATCCTGTTCTTCTGCAGCAGCTGCTGGGCACTCTTACTAGGTGCTTCACTTTGCCGGTGAATGTCAGGATCAGTTTTGCTTAGGAAGTTGCCTCTTCAAGGTATGCGCATGCTTGAACGAAGTCATGTCGAACTTGTCTTAGCATGCACATCATACGAACCAACTGGTGCAGCGGCAGCATCTTAGGCTGTACAGAGGCTTCTTTGCACATGGGTTAGTCTAGACCCTGATCTGCAGATTGAAATGCATGTAGACTCAGTGTTGGATGGACCAGATTAAAGGAAGTGACCATGCGTACAGACATAAATGTAATGAAACTCGGGTCTAGAGATCTCCTGCCACAAGCCGGCAGACCTGTCTCCCAACTTTGTCAGCTTTCAGCTACCAGTACAGCGAAGTGTGAAACCTTGAAACTGACACACAATGCCTTGCGCACTCAGGCTTACTGAAACAATCGTGACCGCCCGTGTCCTCTTCTTTTTTCTCATCCGCAAACTGCCCTGTGTAGGGCCGTTGAGGACAACCTTGCCCCTGCATCTCCGTTTCGAGACCAAGGTGTGACAGCTTGCACTGCTATCGGCACATTTGGCAATAGCAGTGACGCAGTCACCGGTCTGGAACTGATTCCTGTTCATATGAATCGCTCCGGGCGAAGAGCTATTGCTGCGTCGTCGACAGCAACGTTGTTGGATTCGTTTGCGTGCAGTGCCTGCTTGACCCAAGCGAGCGCCATTCAGTGAGCCCGTAGTGGCATCGCATCTTTGATTGCTTGTCCACAGCATTGCTTCACTTTGCTGTGCTGGGCGTCGCGCTCGATCCTTGTACTCGTGTAGGCAAGGGTCACAGGAGCAGTCCGCCGATCCTTGCCGTCTATGCTACTGCGGTAGCCAGCACGGCTCAAGCTGGCCAGCTGCATGGCTGAAATGCCTTGCTGAGGCCCCTGGCGCAGTGACGGCACGGTTTGTTTCGAAGAGATCACTCCTTTTCCCAGTCATCGGCAGCAAAAACAGCCACAGACACAGCAACGACCGCTTGTACGCCATGGAAAATATGACTTAGCAGTATTGCTCGCTCTGGGTCACCAGGATCGCGAGCTGGTGGACTCGAGAGCCATCAGTTCAGGCGCTTCTGCCACTCTACATGGTGCATAGTCTACAGCTGTGGGCCCAAGTGTTGTGCGTGTGCGCTCTCAGTCACATCTCCCCCATCAGCTCAATAACAAATTCAGCAGACAAGGCTGCACTACTTGCCTTCAAGGCTCTTGTCAGCAGTGATCAAGGACTGCTTTCTTCTTGGACCAACTCCTCAGACCCTTGTGTCAGCCCTTGGCTGGGCATTTTCTGTAACTGCACAGCTCTGGATCAAGTCACAACACTTGCAGACTGTGTCGCTGGTCAAACACCCAACAGTGAGCATGCAGTGATTGCTCTTGATTTGGGAGATCAGAGCATATCAAAGGGCATGCAAATGACAGGTCGTTTGGCACCTGACCTAGGACAGCTGACACAGCTGCAGTACCTGAGGCTTGATGGACACCGCTTGCAGGTATAGCTTTATTGTATGCACTCAACATAATCATTGCATGTGCAGTCATCTCCCCTGGCAAGCCAGTTTCCATGCAGTTTGCCTATGCTTAGGCGTTCACCTGTTGACTTTCTTTCACAACAGTGTGGGAGTGATCATCAGGCCTTGAGCATGCTCGCGCATGGCGATTTTGCCCAATCTGCCTCCAAAAAGTGTATTTGATGAAATACCCACTGGATGCCCTGCACTACTTTGAACATCCCCCAAACCCTTCCCATACCCTGTGCTGGGCTGCAGGCCAGCGTCCTGCATATCTAGTCATCCCTCCTGCTGTCACGTGCCACATTTACTAATGCCTGTCTTGACCGCACAGGGACCCCTGCCAGAGCAACTCGGTGCACTGAGTCACCTGCAAAGCCTCAACCTCAGCAGCAACGAGCTCACTGGCAGCCTGCCTGTCTCCATTGGCCAGCTACAGACAGAATCTGGCGTGTGGATAGACCACAACCAGCTGAGTGGCAGCATCCCACAAGCCTGGTGCAATGCCTCAGTCACCTCAGCGGTGCATGTAGATTATAACGCAGGGCTGTATGGGGCAGTACCCCAGTGCCTGCAGGGCAGGCTTCAGCAGGGCAGCTCATATGCCGGAACAGGGTTGATCCAGGTTGAGAACAGCATAGAAGCAAGCAGCAGCAGCAGCAGCAGCAGCGGTGGCAGCAGCAGCAACAGCAGCAGCAGCAGCAGCAGTTACAGTGGTAGCAGCAGCAGTGCTGTTGGTGGCAATGGCAGTGGTCCAGAGGCTCCAATCTGCAGCAGCACAAGCTGTGGGTTAGTTTGCTTGCTCCATGCACTCGTAGCCCATCATCCACCATCCAATCATTGCCAGCATCTTGAGACAAAGCTTGCTGCAACTAGCTTAGTCAACTCCTGCTGTCCCTGCCTTTGC
>JAABUO010003728.1_pt1 | contig 18096 bp, 24 predicted proteins | sample 5559291 | NCBI WGS metagenome assembly JAABUO01 (sample SAMN10711878, study PRJNA513372) | rock metagenome | isolation source: Antarctica rocks | place: Antarctica: Victoria Land, Finger Mt sud | reverse complement strand
CCAGTTTCAAGGCGCTGTTTTCGGTTGAGGACAACGGGAGCCAGACCGAGGGCAACCCCAAATTATGGTTAGAGCGCATGCTCAGCCTGACCCCCGAAGAGGTCGACGCGGCCCAGCGTATGAGCGGAATCAAGGGGGAGTACATGCCGATGTTCCTGACGCGGCGCGACCGCGGGAGCGCGCGCGACCTGCACGGCATCGTGCGCGTCGAGCTCGCGCCGGAGGAGGCGCTGCTGTACGCCAGCGACACGGACGACCTGGCGGCGCGCGCCTACTACACCGAGCGCGCGGGCGGCGCCGTGTGGGACGGCATCAAGGCGGCGGTAGACGGCGCACGGGAGGTGACCGCATGACCACTGATGACCTGCTCGTGACCGTCTTTTACTGCGTCCTCGTGCCGCTCGTCGGCCTGGCGGCGCTCCTGGCGCTCCTGCCCATGTATAGCGACGTCGCCGCCTGGGTGCTCCACCTATGCGGTAGCGTGTAAGGAGGTTATCCCATGCGCTCCACGCGTCTTCTCGCCTTGGCGCTTGGCGCCGTGCTGGCCGTCGTACTGGCCGTCGTGCTGGCCGTCGTACTGCTCGGCCCATCCGTGGCCCTGGCCGCGACCGCGCCGACGCACACGCCCACAACCGCGCCGACTGCGACGCCGTACCCGACGTATACGCCCTATCCCTCGGCGACGCATGTACCGCCGAGCCCCAGCCCCACGCCGAGCCCGTCGCCCACGCCGGCGGCGACCATCGGCGGAGCCGTCACCTCGGACACGACCTGCGGCGCGACGGGGCTCCATATCCCGTTGCCGCTCGGGCAAGGCATCTGTATCGACGTGTGGGGCGTGATCCAGCGGGGATGGGCGTCGGCGTGGGGTGGCTTCATCAGCATCCTGGAAACGAAAATCAAGACCTTCACGGACGCCATCATGGGGCCGCTCGTGAAGACGGACAACCCGACCGGCAACGCGGGACTGGTGAAGGTCAAGGACACGCTGGCGACCGACGCCGCGTATGGCTTCGCCGTGGTCTTCGGCGTCGCCGTCCTGTGGGTCACGCGTCCCACGTGGTTCGGCAACGTGGCCGAGGGCGTGGCCCTGCTGTGGCGATCGGGCTTGGTGCTGGCCGCGCTGCACGCCTACGACCTGCTGGTGAACCTCTGGCTGGGCGCGGTCAACGGCCTGGCCGGCGACATAGGGGCAGGGGCCTCCACGATGCACGACCTCGGGCACTCCGGTCTGACGCTGGTGCTGGCGCCGGTGCTCCTCCTCATCGTGGGCATCGAGCGGGCCGTCAGCCTGCACGTGTTTGCGTTCGTCTACGAGATCGGCCCGCTGGCGATCATTCTGTTCGCGTGGCCACCGGCGGCCGATATCGCGCGGGCCTGGCTGCGCGCGTTCGCCTATCTCTCGCTGCTGGGACCGGCCTACGCGCTCATGCTCCAGGTGATCGCCTCGCTCCAGAAGCCGATCCTGGTGAGCAACCTCGCGGGCGTGGTGTGGAATGACGTGATGCTCCTGGGCGGCCTGTTGGTGCTGGCGCTCGTGCCCGGTATCCTGGCCGGGCTGTTGTCAGCCGCGTCCCATGCGGGGGCGGGTGGCCTGGATAAGATCATCGCCATTGGGGCGAAAGCGGCGGCGCTGTGACGCCGCTGCGGAGGGCGCGGAGGGAAGGAGAGGGACATGGACGACTGGATATGGGGCTATCTGCTGGGGCGCAAGAAGGAGCGGCGGCGGCAGGCGCAGGAATTGGTGGGCATGCGCTACCAGATGGAGCAGGAGATACGGGCGCGCAACGGCTTACCGCTTTTGCCAGGACCAGCGGTAGTACCTCCGACATGGAGAGCAACGCGTTCCCGCCCGGTGGTCCCTGCCAGCCGCTTGATGCGCCGTGTGGTGCTCTGGACCCTCGTGCTCGCGCTCGTGCTGGTGCTGCTGTTCCTGGCCTACTGCATCGTCTATGGGGTGCAGCACCACCTGATCTACCCCGCCCCGAGTCGGTAGTTATGTCCAGTGGTCGCGGCGGTATGAGGGGCGCGCGGCGGTCGCATGACGCTGCCGCTTCATGTCCCAAGATAAAGGGAATTGCGCGCAGCTATCCAAGCTGGCAGTTCACACCAGCCCTACCACGACGACGACACCCGCCGCTACGCGGCGACCACAAGACGAGAGGATGACCGGCGATGTGGGACGCCCTCGATGACGAGCGCGACGAGGCGCGGGGGCGTGACCAAGCGGGCGACGCGGGGGAGCGCTGCATCGTCGAGAGCCGCTACGTGCCCAGCTCGTCGAGGCACGCGCGGCAACGGATGCAAGAGCAGGTCTATTACCTGGAAAAGCGCAACCGCGAGGATGTAGAGGATGACACGCGGGAGTTGTTCACAGCTAGCGAGACCGGCACGAGCCGAGCAGAGGCGCGCACTCTTCTATGGGAAAACCGCAGCGTCAAGAGTGTGTGCTTTCACCGGGTCATCTTTTCACCGTCGCGCGGCCTGGGCATCACCACGGCGGAGGAGGCGCAGACCTGGATACGCGCGGTGATGGAGGGCCTGGGGCAACGGCTGGACCGGGACCTGTCGTGGGTCGGGTCCGTGCATCAAAACACCGGCCGGCTGCATGTCCATGTGCTCGTCGCGGGCGAGGCCCCACAGGCGAGCAAAGGCGGCGCACGGCGGGTGGTGCGGATCGCAGACGGCGACCTCAAGGCGCTGCGGGAGCGCATCACCCTCGACGCGGCGCGGCCGATCAGGGAAGCGGGGCGAGCCCGTGAACTGGACGCGGCGCGCGCCCGGCAGGCGGCGCGCATGGCCGACCTGGACCGGCGCCTGGGTGTGACGGACCGGGCCACACAAACGCGCGAGCCTACACCGATGGACGCGCCGGGGGACAGGTCTACGCCTGCTCCTGCGTCGCAGGCCGCCCCCAAGCGCCGCTGGTGGCAGCGCGGGCACTGACGACAACGGCTGGCTACCTGGAAGAGAGAAAGGGAGGGCCGGGACGATGGCACGACGCGGGATGATAGGGATAGGACTGCTGGCGCTCCTGATCGGCGCGCTGGGCCTGGTGGTCGTGACCGAGGGGGCGCGGCTCCTGACAATGGCCCGTGTGCTCCTGTGGTTCGGGCCGGACGAGGCGGCGCGGGCCTGGGAGGCGTACACGCGCCCGCACGCCTTGCGGGGCCTGGTGACGATGGGGCCAAATCACCGGCTGCTCGGATGGCCGCCTGTGCGCTGGCTCCTCTGGAAGGATCGGCTAGCGACGCTACGCGAGCCCCTGTGGCGACGCAAGGAAATGGTAGGGGCGTTGGGCCTGGGAGTAATCCTACCGCTCCTCGTGCTGCTCAGAATGCTGTGGTGGCTCATGCCGTCGGTCTGGTTCCTGGCGCGGGGCATTGGCCGGATCACACCGGGCACGTCGGCGGGCAGCGTGCGGTGGGCGACGCCGGCGGAGGCGCGGCGGGACTACGGCCCGCGCAAACGACTGCGGCGAGCACTGGGCCTCGTGCCACGCGCGCCGCTGTTCGTGGTTGGTCGGTGCGGGCGGCGCGCCCTGCCCCTCTCAGCCGAGCGCCAAGGGCTCAATATCCTGGCGCTCGGGCTGCCTGGCGAAGGGAAGAGCACAACGATCGTGATCCCCAACCTGCAACGCGAGGGGGCCGGCGGACGGCCCGTGCGTAGCCTGATCGTGGCTGACCCCAAGGGGGAGTGTTACAAAGCAGCGGGCGCGATCCTGGCGGCGCGTGGGTATAACGTCAAGCGCCTGGACTTCTACGACGAGCGCGCGGGCGCCCCCGGCTACAACCCGCTAGGACACATCCACACGGCGTCTGAGGCGCTCGTCTTTGCACGGGCCTGGATCACGAACACGCGCGGGCAGGGCGAAGTAAGCGGCTCGGATGCGTTTTGGGACTCCACGGGCTACCTACTGCTCCAGTCGGCCATTCTGCACCTCAACCATCAGTATCGGGCGCGCACCGGGCACGCCGCGCCGCCGATCCGCTTACTGGCCCTGTTCAACACGGAGAAGTGGGACACGCTCAAGGACGAGCTACTCGGCTCACCCTGCCCCGAAGCGGTCGAGGCGATCCGTGGATTTATGGGCGGCATCGACATGACGCCGCGCGTGGGCGGGTCGGCCCTGGTTGGCCTGATCGTGAAGTTTTCGGTGCTCAATGACCCGGCGATCGCGCGGACGACGGCGCACGACGCGATCGACGTGCAGGCGATAAACGACCCAACCGCGCCCCCGCTCGCGCTGTTCGTGATCCTGACCCCCGGCATGGAAGAGGTGTTGCGCCCCTTAACGGGATGCCTGTTCATGCAGGTGTTCGACGAGCTGGTGGCCGTCGCCAACGCGCGGCCGGACCAAAAGCTCACGCGCGGCGTGTTCTGCTACCTCGACGAGGTAGGGACGGTGGGCGTGATCGCCGGCTTACCGCGCCGGCTGGCGACGCTGCGCAGCGCGGGCGCACCCATGCTGCTCGCCTGCCAGGACACCATCCAGCTCGACACGCTGTACGGACCGGAGGGGCGGCGGCTCATCACCTCGACGTGCCAGTGCCATATCATCTTCGCGGGTGTGGGCCAGGAGGATGCGGCCTGGGTCTCGACGCGCCTGGGCACGGCGACGGTCGTGGGCCGGGGAGCCAGTGCTGACCGCAACCGGGAACAACTGCTCGTTGGCCAGGGCGGACATAACCGTGCCGAAGTCGGTCGCCCCCTCATGTTCCCCGAAGAGATCCAGCAATTGCCTGAGGGGTGGCTCATCGCCAACGCCCTGCACGCACGCCCGGTGCTCGTGCGCGCCCTGCCCTGGTTTAAGGACCGCGCGCTACGGCGGCTGGTAGCCCGCCACACGAAGCGCGCGGCAGTGATCACGGCACCAGCAGCACAACAGCAGCCCCAGCCGCTACAACCCGCCCAGCCCGTGCGAGACACCACCGGATAGACAACGAAAAGAGAGGAAAAGAGAGGATAAAACCATGTTTCAGTTCGATTCCCTTGCTGCGCGCGCCCTGCTCGACGCCCTGTACACGAACGACCTAGACATCTACCCCGACGACTTCGCGCGCCTCATTCGCGGAAGCGCGCCCACGACCGCGCAGGTCGCGGCGGCCCTGGAAGGCACCCTAGGCGACCTGGCGAACTATCAGGCCATACTCACCAACGAGCTGCGCGACATCAACGGATGGTGGGAGCGCACGGGGACACAGCATCGCGCCGAGATAGACCGCTTCGAGGCGACGGCGACACGGGCAGCGGGCGAGCTCGTCAACGCGACCCTGGCCGCTATGCGTCAGCATCGCGCCATCCTGATCGGGCAGTACCAGGCTGACTACGAGGGGCGGCACCCCGCGTACAGCGTCAACTGGCCGGGGATGATGGACGGTGTGCCCCAGTTGGGGGAGCGCGACAACCAGCCCAACCCCTTCCTTTCCAAGTAGCCCGTTCCTGGCCATCGCAGGCGTAAGGAAAAGCGTAGGCCGCCTCAGTCGATGAGATGGGGCGGCTTTTTCGTGTTCGGGGAGAGCAAGCCCGGTGCAGCGGGGCGCGTGCAAAGGTAAAACCGCTGCGCTCGCCCTTAACGCCTCCCCGTCGTAGGTGTGCCTGGGCTACCTGCACCGCGCACCCGCTGATAGATCAAACCGTTATCATCAAGCAGTATAGTATCGCTCCGTAAGCCGCTTTCCTACCGTGCCGATGGGATTTACCCCGCCGTTACGTACCATGTTAGTGCAGCGAGCGGGGATGGCTACGTTGCGAGCGGTACGTCTGACGGTGATGCCAGAGGCGGCAGAGATCGTCGCGGGTAGTGTGCTGAGCTTGTCACTCACCGTCCAGAATGTCGGCGGTCGCACCGATCGCTACCTTCTTGAGATCGCTGGTGTCCCGGATGCTTGGTTTACCCTCGCTAACCCAATTATCGTACTCCAACCGGGTGCTCGTGAGCGCGTAGATTTGTTCGTGTGTCCGCCGGCCGACATCGAGCAGGACCTGATCGGCAGCTATTCGATCACGACCTGGGTGACAGCGGAGGACGCTCCCTCTGTCCAGGCCGTAGCCGTCATTGCCCTGACGGTGGTCGACCGTGGACTGAGCCTAGACGTGTCGCCCGCAGAGGCCGAGGGCTCGGCTGCCACCTTTTACGTCACGTACTTCAACCACCTGAGGTGGCCGGCTGCGATCGAGTTGGCACTAGGCGCCAAGGAGGCGGGGTTGCGCTACCACGTCAAGCCCGTGCAGCCCGTGCTCGTACCAGCCGGCGGCTACCACATGGTCGCGGTACATGTCCAGCCTAAGGGCCGGGCGATGATCGGCGCCCCCCGCCCATACGAGATTGAGTTCCACGGTCTAATTCTGACATCCTCGTACCCAGAGATGGAGGCCGAAGTCCACCTCCCCTGTCTAAGACGACAAGCACGTTTTATATACAGGCCGCACTACGTATTCTAGTTCCCCAACTCATCCGTACCTACGCAGCATTCTTTGGCAGGCTCATAGACCGATCCGTGCTCATCCGTGCTTAGGGACCCCCCCTTCTCCCGCCTGTCTACTCGTTCCTCGGGTGTTACACGCCCTACGGAACAGTGCGCCTGTCGTGTCTCCCACCCGCCCGCAACAGCCTTGCTCCTTGGAAAAATAAATAGCATGACTACTATCCGATGAGGGGCGACAGCCAGCGCGCTCCCTCGCGCCCGCTCGATTCCTTCTGCCTGCGCGCCCGCGCCGCTTGCCCCTGGCGCAATCCACCCTGAACGTGGCACTATAGACGTAGCGGTTATGCACGTCGACAGCGCATGTGGTACCTGGACGGCCGCCGCCGCCAACAACCGCTCGTAACGCGTGAGCGAACCGACAGATTAGGGAACAGGAGGATGTCATGTCTAACACGAACGGCGATGAGACCAACAGGCCGAGCGAGACCAGTAGGCCGGGCTTAACCAAGCCATTGATCAACAACATCGGCGGCATGATCGACCAGGATGCGCCAAGTGCCGATCAACTCCTCGCGCACAGTCCTGACGGAACGTGGAGCGAAGCGACCGTTGTACAGGGGAGCGCGGGCACGCGTGACTACAGCGGCGACGACGACAAGAGCCTCATCCCTGGATTCGACCGTCAGTGAGGATTAGGCTACTCGATGACGAGTATCGACATCGGCCCACGGGCGCACATCGGTTGGCTCATAGCCCCTGCCCGGACCATGCCTACCCTCCCTGCACATCCTGTATCCGCACACCCTCGCGCCTGGATCGCTCCTTAGAGGTCATCTCCGTGACGCTCTCCATGAAGCTCTGCATGTCGCCGTGTATGAGCCCTACGAGCCGTTGTAGGTCGGCGGGCGGTAGCTGGGACACCCGGGCCTCCCAGGCTTTGAACGCCTCATACAAAACCTGTACGGGGTCAGGAGTAGGGGGCGTCTCCTCGCCTGATGGTGCGGACTGAGCATACGCCGTATGCTCCCTGGAAGGCGGCAGGAGACTCCGCGATCTTTCTTTACGCGCGCCCCGACCACCCCCACTTGAGCGAGGATTGGTCACACCTACGGCTGCTGCCTGCGCGCGCGCCTGCTGCACGTCGGTCGTGTCGATGGGTCCGCCGGCGGCAATGCGGGCGCGTAACGGGGTGCGGATCTCGTCCGCACTGCGCAAAACATCGCGCGCGACCGTAGGTGTGACCAATCCTCGCTCCACCGCATCAGAGATCACCGGGTCGGACAGCACCAGAAGGCGATCGCGTACCTTCTGGTCGGAAATATGCAGGCGCTTGCTCAGATCCGCAGCGGTCAAGGCGTCCGCGTCCATGAGTTCCTTGAAAGCGCGGGCCTCGTCCAATGGAGCAAGATCCTGTCTTTGGATATTCTCGACGAGCTGCGTCACCCGCAGTGTCGCGCCTTCGCTCTCACGAACCACGAGGGGGAGCCGCGCCAGACCAGCCTGCTGCGCTGCCGCGTAGCGGCGGCCACCCGCGACGATCATGTAGCGCGTGCGGCCATCGTCGAGCAGGCCAGCCTCATGGACCAGGAGAGGCTGTAGCACCCCGTACTCCTTGAGGGATGCGGCGAGCTCGGCAAGGGCACCGCTCTCCACATCGCGGCGCGGTTGGCCGGGATCGGGCACGATCTGCTCGATGGGCACGAGGAGCGCCCCGAGCAGCGCACGCGGCCCGTCGACCTGCCGGGCCGTCTCTTGCGGCGCGGGGGGACGCTCAGCCTGAACGCGCCCGATGGCCGCGACAGCGGGGGGCCTCTTAGGCATGTGCCACCTCCCGCATCACCACGTCGCCAAGGACCTGGTACGCTTTCGTCGCGGCACTTGTTGGCTCGTCGAGGGCAACCGGACGGCGCCTATTTAACGCGTGCTTGATCGCCACGGCGAGGGGGATCGGCGGGGCGACAAGATCGGCGTACACCGCATGCAACGCATCCAGGTTGGGGCGATCACTACTATCGTTACGGTATGCGTTGGGCACGATAATGATACGTTCAGCTACCCCCAGCTCCGAGAGCCGTTCGCGCAGGTCAAGGGTATCGGCCAGAGCGTCGAAGTCCTGTTGCACCAACATCGTCGGCAACACCGCGACGGAGGCCGCCAGCAGCGCCGCGTTGAGCGCGAAGCCAAGCGCGGGCGGGGTGTCCAGCACGATAACGTCGTAGCCATCGACGGCACGCAGCATCTTACGCAGACGCAGCGGCCCGGTCGGATCGTCAACGAGCGTAAACGCAGCAGTCTCGATGGCGCGGTCGCCGGGGCATAGGTCGATGCTTGGGAACACGGCGATCGCTAGACCTGCTAATCCCTGCGCCGGCGAGAGAATACGCTGCCCAATGCCTTGAATACCGAGCGCCTGGTCGCCCAGCACGAGGCGCGTCAGCGACGCCTGCGGGTCGAGATCAGCCAGCAGGATGCGCGAGCCGCGTGCGGCTAAGACGCCGGCGAGGTTGAGCGCCGTCGTCGTCTTGCCCGCCCCACCTTTTCGACCAGCCACGGCGATGATAAGGGGCGCTATCGTCCCCGCGGTCTTCTCCGTCATGTTCACGTCACCCTCTCCCTCTTACCATGCCCGAGCGCCTCCAACGCGCGTCGCTCGACCGCCTCCTGTATCGCCGCGCGCGGCCCCAGGCCAACCGGCTCGAAGCCCCGACCGACGTACCCGCGCCACACGGCGGCGCCAGGCGTCACGGCAACATAGCCGAGGTAGACGTCGCCACCGTCGGGCAGCGTCAGGCGTGCCTCGAAGAGATCGGGGCCACGCTCAAGCCAGAGGATCATGGCACATACCCCATCCGTAGGCACACCTTCCATCGCACCCTGTCGGACCATCTATCGCACACTCATTCCGACGCGCTGTCTGGTCCCGCCGGCCGAGGGCCTTCCCCCTCGTCCGCCCTCTCCACGGCGTGCGATGCGGCCACGCCCTGCGCCTTCTGCTCGGCCTCTGTCACACGTTGGCGCATTCGTGCGCGGTCCTTCGCCTGCGCTGAACGGTCCGTGCGCTGCTGTGCCTCGCGGTCTTGTGCTACCCGCACCCGTTCGCGCGCGTCCGCCCTCTCGTCGTGCACAACACGTTCGCGCCCACTGCCGGCGCCCTGATCCTGGCTCACGCCTCGCTCCTCTCTACAATCCCGCCACCGTCCTGCCGCACCGCGTGTTGCTCTAGCGCCGCCCTGGCCTCGTCCAGGGAGACACCCGTGGCAATGGCCGTCTCATCGCTCTCATCGCCGGGCGCCTCCCCGGTCACGAGCGCATCCCACGCTGCGTCCGCGGGGCCGTCTCCCCGATGGCACACGACGTTGCCGTACGGACGGGGGCGACCGAGGCGATAGTAGGTCCACCAATTGGGGGCCTTGCACTCCCACTCACCCATCCCGCGACTCCCCATCGTCCCCTTCAAGACGCAGCGGCCGGCAGCGGTTGCAGAGCGGGAGCAGGGTCACACCACGCGTGCGGCTGCCCCCCGGCATCAAGGCGTGGCGTGAGAAGAGCTCGCCCTCGTTGATGACCCGCGCGCATCGGGCACAGGCCAGCGCCTCCAGCGCGCGGTAGGCCGTCGTGCGCTCCCCATCGTCGTGGCGGGCCGCCCCGGCGCGTCGGCTGTGCGGCCGTGACTGTGGGCGTCGAGGCGGGGCGCTCCCGTCAACCATCGGTGGCCCCCTCCACCCGTAAGGGGCGACAGGCGCTACAGACCGGCACGCTACTCAAGTACCCCATGGCGACCCGCACGTGCCGACTGCGGCGCGAGAAGACGTGGCCCACCGCGATCTCCGCCCGACACTCCTCACAGACGAGCGCCTCCAGCGCCCGATACGCCGTGGTGCGCGCGCCATCGGGTTGCAAGGCCGGACCCAGCAGGAGGCTCTTCCCGCGTCCCGCAGGCATATATCCCTCCTCCTTCTCGTCGGCAGTCGCCGATACACGCGCATGATCACGATAGGGGGCCTCCCCTGCATCCGCTCACCGCTCATGATGATCCCCCTCCGTCGGCGCTGGCGCGTCGGGCGCGCCCTCCACATGCAGGGGACGACACGTCACACAAAACGGCACCGTCATCAACACTCCTATAGCGGCCCTTGTACCACGCTGGGCGCGGCGCGAGAACAGGTGATCCGGCAGGATAGCGCCCCCGCACTGCACGCACACAACGGGTGTGACAGCGCGGTAGGCCGTGGTGCGCACGCCATCGCTATCGGTCGCCGGCCCCACACGACTGCTCTTGACGTGTCCCGACATTTCTTCCCCGTTCTCATGTCGCTTGTTTAGTCGGCGTCCCCAGAGCCGACGCTGTCCAAGCGCAGGGGGCGACAGGCTACGCAGACAGGCACCGTCGTCACCGTCCCTATAGCGGGCCAGGTGGCGTGCTGAGAGCGACGCGCGAAGAGCGCACCGGGCGGTATCGTCTCGGCGCACTGAGTACACTTATGCTGCACAAGGGCGCGGTACGCAGTTGTGATCGTCCCGTCGCTGAACATCGCACGTCCGACCCGGTGACTCTTCCTGCCGGCCCTCTCCTTCATCGACAGCCCTCCCTCGGCGGCAGTGTAGCATGGTTGCGATACTCAGCAGCCCCGCCGGCAGTCTGTCTGTCGGCGGAGCTGCATGGGCTAAGGGCCGCTACGGGGCGTCAGGCGGCGCTAGGCGGTCGCGCCGTCGCCCGGCGTGGCCCCGCCCTCCATAGGCGTGGCCGTAGGCGTGGCCCTATCTGCGTCGCGGTTGTAGCGATGGTAGGGGAAGTTCCCCAGTGCCTTGTTCCGGTCGCTGATGCGTCGGCTGATATGCGCGGCTGTCGTCCCCGCCGCCTCGGAGAGCGCCTGGGCCAGCTTGGCGAGGCGATGCAGCTTCTGATATGCCTCGTCGTCGACGTTCTCCTCGGGGGGCAGTTCGCACGCCTTGACGGCTTCCTGGAGGCCCCAGGTGAAGCCGTACATCGTCTCGTAGGTGAGCATGACGTCGGGGTCGGGCATATCGAGTTCGGAGAGGACCACCGCGATCTGTGCGCGCAACGCGCCGACGGTCTCCGCGACCGGCGTGCGCCCCGACGAGGCCGGCAGCGGGCGCGTCCGATGCTGGGGGGAGACAACGGTTCCTGCATTTTTGGGCCATTTGGCCTTCTGCCAGCCGCGAACCATTTCTGTGACGAGTTTTAGCGCCTCATTCACGTCCTGACGGATAGCAATGACCGTCATGCACGGGTAAGAAGGTCGGTAGAGGGCAGTTCTCTCGTCACGAAAGGATCTTTCTGAGCTGAGCTTTCTGGTCGGAGCAGCCGTTCTGTCATCACTGATGCAACAATATGGACCAATCTATACCTCTTATGCGAAATGGCCCCAAAATGCAGGAACTGTTGTCTCCCCCCCTATCGGCTAATCGTGCGGGAGGCGCTATTCGACATAATGTTAATCATGCCGCGCGCTATGCTGGCGCGTTGCGACTGTGGAGGGGGTGTTGCGCCGACCGACCCGGACGGATGACGCTAGGGGAAAGTAGCGGGGGAGGGGAGTGCCCATGCAAGCTCCGATGGATAGCCGTGACCCGGCCGGCGAGCTCGCGCTGACAGGGCTGACGCTGCGCCGGCAACTGAGCCTCGCCGAGCAGGTCGAGGTCGCGGGGCGAGCCGGGATGAGCGTGCCGCAGTTCATGCGGTACGTGGAGGTGCTGCGCCGGCGCGGGCTGCTGCGGGTCACCACGGCGTTCGACGCGCAGACCGGGCTCCCGCTGTTGGAGTTCGACCTGGGGCCGGCGCTGGCGCCGCCCGTCGTCGCGACGGACGGGACCGAAGAGGGGGGGGGCGATGCGTAACCTTTTCGCGCGCTTGCGGGGAAAGAAGCCGAAGGAGGAGTACGCCTCCGCGACGGGCATCGTAGGTCAGGGTGGGGCTGCGGACAAGGACGACGCGCGCGACCGATTTCTGGAGGGATACCGCCGGGAGAGCGCCGAGCGCGACCGGCAGTGGAAGGAGGAGCGGACCAAAGAGGCCGAGGCACGCTACGGCCCGGCTGCGACGTGGCCGCGGCTCTCCGAAACGCTCGGGGGGCCGAAGCACCCGCGCTTCTGCCAGTCATGCGGCTTGGAGCGGCCACCGGAGGCCGTCGACTAACCTACGCGTCCTCTCATGCGCCCGCTTAATTTCACGTACATGAACAAAAACGTTGCGCTTGAGGGGCAGGTTGCGCTATGATTGCAACTATGCAGAGGATAAGCCAGTGATCTAGCCACATCGTGCTAAACGCACGAAGCCCACCGGGCTACCCCGGTGAGCTACGTCCGCCGCCTAGATGGTGCGGTTCTGGTGCTAATTGTCGAAGATGCGACCAGGGCCGCTAGATCGGGTCCGAAAACTCTACGGGCTACCACCCCCGACAAGAGTTCTCGGGACTCGCAGGGGAGCTTTACGCTTCCGAGGAGTACCTATGTGCAAGCATAAGGGAACGGTGTTCCTATGTCAATGTCCACCTGGCCCCGACGCTAGAGAAAATACACTAATACCGCCGCCCCTCGACGGCATCGACCGGCGCATGGTCGTCCGCTACGGCGTCGCGCTCCTGACGGGGGGCTACACGGCGCTGCCGACCTACTGCTGGGTGTACTACGCGCGCCTCGGCGTCACCGAGGCCGAGATGATCTGCATCGCGCAGCTTTGCACCTACTGGTGGACGGAGCGTGACCCGTACCCCGGCGAGGCGGCCTTGGCCGCCCGCATGGGTAAGACGACCCGCACGATCCAGGGCTACCTCCGCTCGTTGGAGGGGAAGGGGCTACTGCACATACAGACACAATTCTCCCCCCACGGCCGGCAGTCCACGAATGCCTACGACCTCCGGCCCTTCTTCGCCGCCATCGAAGGGCTCGCGCGCCTCGACGGCCTGCTCCCCAACCCCGCTGACGACGCGACGCCGGCGCTCTCCACCACTGGACGCGCCCACCGATCGCGGACCGCGGGCGATAACGCGTCGTGCACGGGGGGGCCATGTGATCCTCACGACGACACACAGGGAACACAAGGGAACGCGGAACGGAGGCCGCTATGTGCAGACGCGACGCGTGGTGGAACAGAAAACCGGGCTACGGACGCCGGCGCTCCAACCACGGGGAGGAGTGAAGGATCACGCGTGGGAGGGGTGAATAATCTTTCACCCCAAGTAAACCCAGTCGAAATAGACTCATTCGATCTCGATTCGATACCCCCTACCCCCACAAAACGCGGAAACACTCGTTTCCACAGAACACCCAGCGCGGACACCGGCGCGGACACCGGCAATGAGGGACCGCAGCTCCCCAGCGAGGTACCCGAGGACGGCGACGGCCAGGCGATCGTGACCGCGATTGCCGTTCTGAGCGCGGAGCTGGGTGACGACGCGCCGCGCTCGAGTCTCGGCCGCGCCCGCAACGTGCGCCGCGACGCCGGCGTGTCCCTCGACCGCTTCCTGGCTCTGCTCGACGAGGCGGCGGCCCGGACGCGCGACCGCCAGGCCAGCATCGTCAAGCGCCGGCGCGACGGCGCGGCCCCCAACGGCATGCCCTACCTGTTCGCCGTCCTGACCGATCTGCTGCACCCCGCGCCGCCCCAGACGCCCGACATCGGTCCGGATCGCCGCCGAGTCGAGCGGCCAAGTCGTCGCCGCCGGCGTGATGGCGGCCGCGGCGAGCCCACCGACTCCTATGCCGCGTGGTCCGACAGCCCCGCCCGCCTCCCGATCACCGAGGAGCACCCGGTGTGGCGCGCGGCGCTCGACGAGCTGGCCACCATAATGACCGCCGAGAATTTCAACGCCTGGCTAGCCCCGACGTGCGTCCTCGGCCAAGACGGCGCGCTCCTGCGCGTCGCCGCCCCCGCGCCCTTCCATCAGCAGTGGCTCGACCGCCGCTTGCGCGGTGTCATCGAGCGGACTCTGGGCCGGGTCGCGCCGGGCTGGCGCGTCGAGTTCGTCGTCGAGGCAGCCGCGTGAAGGTAGGATAGACTGTTTCAAACCTGCGATAATCGGGTAATACTGGAGTGGCCGAGCGTGGTAAAATGGCAGCAATACAAGGGCAACTGAGTCGGAGCATGACGCTGAGGACCCCTTGACGAAAGAAAGGATTGGCCTGTGATTTTACCCTCTCGTCGATGGCCTCGTCTAAGCGTGGGGCGGGTCCTTTTGCTGCTCGTCCAACTGTACATCTCCGGCGCGCTCCTCTGGTCGGTCTCGCAGCCTGATCCAAAGTACAACCTTGTGTCGAGAGTGATGGGCGCTTTCATCCTCCTGCTCATTATTTGGGGGGTGCCATGGGCGCTGAGGCGGCCGGCGGCCTTCATAGGGCGGAAGATAGGGGAGATGCGCCCCGTCACCCCGGCGAAGACGCAAACAGCGTCCGCGCGTCGCCCCGCGCGTGTCGCGCCCCCGTGGTGGCGACAGCAGCCCCTGTCCTCGAAAGCGCGGGAGCGCCTGGCGCAGCTAGAACCCCACCTGCGGGCGCGCATCGTTGGGCAAGATGCGGCGGTCGCGGCGGTCGCGGCGGCGGTCCGCCGCGCGGCGACGGGGTTGCATGACCCGCAGCGGCCCGTCGCGAGCTTCCTCTTCGCCGGGCCGACCGGGACCGGCAAGACCGATCTCGTCAAGGGCCTCACCGCCTATCTGTACGGCGACGAGGGCGCGATGGTGCGCATCGACATGTCCGAGTATCAGGATAAGCACAACGTCGCCCGCCTGATCGGCGCGCCCCCCGGCTATATCGGCCACGATCAGGGGGGCCAGCTCACCGACGCGCTCCGGCGGAACCCGCACACCGTCGTGCTCTTCGATGAGATCGAGAAGGCCGCGCCCGAGGTCTTCGACATCCTGCTCCAGGTCCTTGACGATGGGCGCCTGACGGACGGCCAGGGGAGCACCGTCGATTGCACCAACGCCATCATCGTCATGACCTCCAACGCCGGCGCGCGGGAGATCCAGCGGCACATGGGCGACCCCACCGCCATGCAGTCTGCCATGGAGGAGGCGCTGCGCGCGACCTTCCGCCCCGAGTTCCTGAACCGGCTCGACGCCACGATCGTCTTCGAGCCGCTATCCCCCGCGGCGTTGGAGCACATCGTGACGCGGCAGTTCCAGGTGGCGACCGAGCGGATCGCGCGGCAGGGGATCGCGGTGCGCGTCACCCCACGCGCCCTCGCGGCTCTGGCGCGCGATGGGTACGACCCCGCCAACGGGGCGCGTCCTCTCAAGCGCGTCATCCAGGCGCGCGTCGTCGATCCCCTCGCGGGGAGCCTGCTGGCCGGCGAGTACCGCAAGGGCGACACCGTTGGGGTGGACCACGACGGAGAGGGCTACCACCTAAGCCGGTTGGGGAAGTTGGAGAAGCAGCACAGCTAGGGTCTCTACCCGGGGGCCGGTCGTCGCGGTTCTTTCCTCGGCGGGGCAAGGCATTTGCCCCGCCCGCGCCCCACCTGGGAGACCTCACCCGATCCCACCGGGGACGCGCGCTGCGCGCGGTACTGCAAGCAAAAGGGGCGTCCTACGTGTGGCACGCGCGGGTGCGACCACCGGACGGCGGCGGTGTGACCGATAACGATGTATCTCAGATAAAAGCGGTATTACAAGGGTACGGATATGAGGGCGGCGCATCGGATGGTGGTAGGATGGTCGGGCACCTCAACGGCGGGGCTAGTATGACGACGGGTGATGCGGGGCAAGGGCACGGGAGGACGATGGCGCAGTCGGAGGGGGGCGGCCGCAAGGACAAGACCTCGATCAGCATGGACGAGGAGACCCTGGGGCGAGCACGCCAGGCGGCGGCGCGGGCCGGGGTATCGCTCTCGGAGTGGCTGCAGGCGCTGGCCGCGCGCGCGCTCGCGGCCGAGGCCGCCGACCAGTTCGAGCGGGAGGCCTTGCCGCAGGTGCGGGCGATCGTCGAGCGTGGCGAGGGGCGGCTGGAGCGGCGCATGCTCGCCCTGGAGCGGCGGGTGATGGGCGTGGCGGGCTATAGCCTCTGGCATGCGATCCTGGCCCACTACCTGGGGGCCAAGGCCGTGGAGAACGCCTTGGACGAGGATGAGATGAAAGCGTACTACGAGAAGGTGCAGGACAGCGCCGAGCAGCTGGTGCAGCGCATCCTCACCGAGGTCGACGCCGCCGACGCCAACGCGGCCGGGGACAGTACGGGTAAGGGGCAGCGATGATTGGCAAGCCGACCGGGTATGTCAAACGCGGTCCGGGCGTGGGCAAGAAGCTGGATCGCCACTTCAAGTATTTGCAGCACCGCGCCCCCGAGGAGGGGGAAGGTCCCCACCGCGACCTCTTCGACGCGACGGGGCGGGCGGTTTCGCGGTACGAGGCGCGCGAGCGGATACTGGGGCCGGGCGGCGCGGTCGCGTACCACAAGATGATCTTGTCGCCGAGCGCGGGTGAGCGCGTCGAGGACTGGCGGGAGTGGACGCGGCGGGCGATGGAGGATCTGGGGGAGCATAAGGGCATGGAACTGACGTGGGTGGCCTCCTTCCACGATGCCGAGGGGCACCCGCATGTGCATGTCGTCGTGGCCGGCTCGGGCGTCCGCGTGGGCGGGAGGGCGCAGGCGCTGGTCCTGCGCATCCCCGACTACCAATATCTGACGGAGCGGGCGGCGTACCACGCCGAGCGCAACGTGGCGCGGGAGATCGCAACCGTGGCAGAGCGCGTCGTCGCGCACGCGCGCCTGGACGCGCGAGACATCCTCGACCTGTCGCGCGAGCACACGCGGGCGCGGGAACTGGAGAGGGGGGCGCGGTAATGTTCATCTTCACCTTCATCGGCCAGATCATCCTCCTGGCGCTGCGCCTGGTCGGGACGCTGTGCGTCCAGGTCGTCGTCGTGCTCCTACGGCTGCTCCTGACCGTCATCGCCCCACAGCTCCTCATGGTGCTCGCGCGCCTGCTGGCCCGCCTGGTGCGGATGCGCCATTTCTGGCTCGGCGTGTCGATCGTCGCCCTCGCCGGCCTCGTCGGGGGAGGGGTCGCGCTCGTCACGGGGCATCTGCGGATACCCGGCCTGGGGCGTCCCTGGGCCAGCGGCGTCGCGCGCGGGCATCACCTCTGGCCTGGGGGCGCTACAAGCGCGCAGGGCCTCCTTGTGCTGCTCGCGCTCGCCTGTGGCGCGGGGGCCTGGGCGCTGTGGCGCACGGCGCCCGCGTGGTCCCGGCCGCGTCCGCGACTCGACCTGGGCAAGGCGCGGCATGTCACGCTCGGCGAGCTGCGGCGCGGCGGGTGGTTGGAGCGGGCGGGGCAGCCGCTCGGACGCTTCGAGGGCAAGATGGTCTACATGCCCCACGACGTGCAGGCCGCCGGGACCCTCACCGTCGCCCCGACACGCCAGGGCAAGTCGTCCCGCGTCGTGGGTCCCGCCATCCTGGCCGAGGCGCGGCGCGCGGCCGCGGCCCTGCGCTCGATCATCGTCTTCGACCCGAAGAACGAGTATGGGCCGGAGTTCGCTGCCTACCTCGCGCGGACGCACCGGGTGCTGTTCTGGAACCCCCTCGACGCCGGGACGGAACGTTACGACCCGCTGGGGTACGCGCGCACGCCGAAGCAGGTGCAGGACCTGATGCGCCTGTGGGAGGCCGCGTCGAGCGGCGGCGACGGGGACGCCGAGAAGGCGGACGG
>JAABUO010003727.1_pt1 | contig 18099 bp, 17 predicted proteins | sample 5559291 | NCBI WGS metagenome assembly JAABUO01 (sample SAMN10711878, study PRJNA513372) | rock metagenome | isolation source: Antarctica rocks | place: Antarctica: Victoria Land, Finger Mt sud | reverse complement strand
AGGGTTGGCTGAAAGGGTGAAGTTGGGCGCAAGTGACCATGGTGCCAAAGCGCCTGGAGGGTTGGAAAAGGGCATTTGATGCGGTGACAGGGTTATAAGGTAGACAGTCTTCGTTAAGAGAGGGCTTCTCACATCCAGACTGAGCAGGGCATTGGAATGGCATGCCAGACATTTGCTTGCCCTTTGACAGTGCTGGTGCCATCTTGGCTACACCCAGACCACTCCTTGAAACCTTTGAGTCAGACAATCAGGCAAACATCCAAAGATACAGTAAATGTACACGATGCAACCCCGCCAAACATCTTGCAAACAGAAACACCGTTCAGTTCATTCAGCAGTGACATTGCCAGTCATTGATTTTGCATTTATACACGACCATTGCCTCATTATAGCAACAAGCTTACACGATGGCAGATTGTGTGTGAGATTTACTAACAATAGTCCCTATGCACAACCAGCAGGTTTGAAAAAGCTCACCTTCAGCACCACACGAGCGTCACTGAGCTGCTCACGGTCTCCAGCACACTTCACAACTTCCTGCTCAGTTGCAGTCAGCTGCTTCTGCAACTTCAGGACCTGGCCTTCATAGTCACTCAGGCACTTTTCAGAGTTCTGCTGTGATGCCACAGCAGCAGCCAGCTTGTCAGACACGCTGTCCCTGTCTGCCTTCACTTGCTCTAGCTCTCCAGCAGTGCCTGCTAGGTATGCAACGGCATCTGCCAGTTGCGCATACAAGCTTGCCTTGTCTGACACAACACGCTGTGCGTCCTTAGCAGCGGCTGCCTTGTCTGACATGGCATCTGCCAGCTGTGCAGTCACCTTCTTGTTGTGTGCAGTGAAACAGTGTAGCTGTTGCTCTGCTGCTGCCGTGCTTGACACTGCGTCTGCCAGTTCAGCTGACAATTGGTCACTGCGTTCCTGAAGCTGCTGGACGTGCTGCTCAGCTGCCGCCTTGCCTGATACAGCGTCTGCTAGCTGAGCTGCCAGATCAGTGTTGCTTCCCTGCAGCTGTTGCATCTGTGTGTGAGCCGCAGCCTGGCCTGCCAGAGCTTCTGCCAGCTGCCGGGACAGGTCAGGATTCTCTGACTTGAGCTGTTGCACCTGCTGGTCAGCTGCTTCCCTGCTGGACAGTGACTCCTTCACTTGGATTGACAGCTCAGCGTTCTCAGTCTTGGCCCGTGCATCAGCTGCTATCTGGACTGACACCGCCTGTGCTAGCTGAGCTGATACGTGATTGACGGTGGCGTGGAGCTGCCCAAGCTGGGCTTCAGCTGCTGTCTTAGCTGACAGTGCCTCTGCTAGCTGAGCTGAGAGCCCATCACATTGTTTCATATGTGAGACGACGTTGGAGTCACGGTCATGCTGAGCCCGGGTCAATGACTTTTCCAAGCCTGAGATGAGAATCTGAGCTGTGGCGAGGCACTCTTCTGCATGGTCCCTCTCTCGGCGGGTGAAGGTGAGCATGTCGGCGAGCGCACCCAGCCGCCGCTGTGAGCTCTTCTTTGCCTGTGTTGCCTGCTGCAGTCTCTGCTCTAGGTCATGGGCAGCCTGGTAATCCAGCCTGCTTTGTTGGCACGCAGCATCTGTTGTTTTCTCGCTGATGGTCAACCTGGCTCTCACGCTGTTTATCAAAGATGATTCATTGGACTTGGCATCCTGCAAAGCAGATCACCAAAAATGAATTTCTGTAATCATTGATAATGCAGGTTGCGGCAGTGTAACATGGCTGCATGGGCTGATGGCCTCCCGGAAAAGCACCTCTGTTGCATAAACTGATAAACCCTGTGAACATGTCAACATAATGGTAAGATGAATAGTCTCTTTGGAGATGAGCGACTGCTCCAACATATGCTTTCACTGATGTAAGCCTGCCAGCTCCTTTATGTCTACCTACGTTGGCAGGAAGCACTAGCAATGTGCACCTGATGACAATCACTGATAGCAAGATGGAGGATGCTGATGTCAGAAATGTGCACCAACCAAAGTTGGGCATTCAGTGGCACAGCTGGACCATGGTGAGAGATGCACATGCAAAGCTGGGGTGCTCAGCAGGCATGTATGCACTATGGCACCCCAGGAGTACATCTTCATCTCTCAATGCAGTCCAGCTGTGCCTCTTCATGCCCAATGCTACATGCAATGGCCTTTCCTGAGAGACAGTGCATACATCTCTTCTGAGACTGAACAAGTGACTTTGCTCCCTTTGCTTGCTCCCTTTACAACTGCACATGCACATCAGAGAAGCATTTTGGGTGATGCGTTCAAACTGAGGAGCAAGAGGGCTACAGGCCTGACTTGACAGGCGCCCAACTACATCACCACGCCAACAAAAAGACGAGCACATGCAGGAGAGGACCAGCAAGCTGAGTTACACCAGCGCCCAAGTGCTGTGTCTTGCAAGGCAGGGCAAATTTTCAAACTATGTCTATTCACTAGCTGTTCGCTGCATTCTGACAACACCTGACATTTTCATGTGCCTCACCAAGATGGGTTTGTTAATTGGCGGCCTTCACACGGCAGTCATCACGCTTTTACCTCGACAGAGGATATTTTCTTGCTGAGACAAACACAAACATATTCCTGCGTTTTGTTAGACATGTTCTGTTTGACATGTTTTGCTGAAACCTCTTCTGTGTTTGGGTGCACGTAGATTTGGTCTACAAAACTTGGACCTTTCTGTGGGCCAGAACAGCAATGACTGACCTGTTCCACTCAAACTTCTCAATTTTTTAGCCATTGTCTGTTGACTCTGCTGATGAGCCCCAAACGCAGAATGTGTAACTAATAGATTAATTGATTGATATATGCACATGAGCGGGTGTATCAGGGAGGGCAGGAGTGAGTGCGTCTGTGCACCAACTGTCACCGTGATGCCTCTACAAGCTACACTGCAGGCTGTCAAGCAAGAGCTGCACCAGAAGCCACACTGCTCCAGCAGCTACTAGCTTGCAACACGCCCCTGGAACACTCATTTCAGCAAGGCCCGGCTTGTCCATTGAGGAAGCACACCTGTAGCTCGGCTGCCAGCCTATCACGATTCTTGGTCATCTGCTTCAAGGCTGCTGAGGTGTGCTGTACAGCAGCCTGAGCCTCCTGCAGCCGTGCCTTGTTGGGCCTCAGGCCACCAGCCGCACCTGAAAGCCTCCTCATGATCCAGAACCCCACACTGGTGATGCTGCTGACACAGCCAAGGCCAGCCTGAAGCCGGCATGTGGCGAGGAAGAAGCAAGGCCTAAGCACAATGCTGACCGAGGTCTTGACGCTGTTGAAGATGATGGCAGTGAGGACATGCCAGGCCTTGGTAAGGCAAGCAGTCAGGCCACAAGCAAAGCTCCAGGTGAGGCGAGCGTCAGCCAGCAGAAGGATCACCTGCAAGCAGATGGCAAAGTCAAATACGGTGATTATTCAGTACGTGAGCATGTGTCCCCCCCCCCTACGTTCAGGTACTACAGCCCTGAGTGGCTCCCTGTATGATGCAAGCAAGCAAATCTTGCTGCAGCAGAAGCAATGCCGCTGACGCAATTGTGCATCAGATATGTGTCTCCATAGGGGCTTCAAGTATGTATACTCCTGATGTGTGCCCTGTATGCCTGCTCACACATCAACATCAGAAAAGCAGACAAGTAGGGATGAGGTGCAAGGCTACCCCCACAGCACGAGTGGTTGGGTGCCTGCGCATGCCTCTGCGTACAGGTCTTCCGCAGCCATATGCTTTCTTACCTAGGCCCAGTTTGCTGAAAATGCAACTCAAGCTGACATTTTGCAGCAATTTGTGATGCACATGGACATGTATACTGCCTTGCAACAAAGGCCTGATGTTTTGCAGAATGCTGCATCTTGAGGTGTAGTGTAAAGGGTATACCATGCCATCAACACCATCCTGGTCTGCATACTGAAGCAGCTCTGCCAATGTCAATGGGTGTGTCTTTGGCTGAGCTGTGCTCTTGGCCGTAAAATGTGCATTCCACTTAGCACGCCTTGCGATGACACTAGGTCGCTTTTGCTTGCAAAGGTAGTGCCTGTGCTTGGCGATGGTGTTGGCCATAGCAGCTGCCAGCGCCGCAAAGATTGCAAGGGTCAGCACCTGTCACAAAGCAGGCAGCTCAATGTTAGCAAAGAAAAATGTGTGACAGGGACAACAGCTCATGATGAGCTAAGCTCCAACAGAGCTGCAATGTCAGCTCAGCATCCAGTTGAGGAAGCAAATGGTGCAAGCGTATCAAGCATCAGAGCGCACCAGCTTGCCAGTCTCTACTGATTGCAGCATGGCAGCAATGCCACTTCTAGCAAAACGCAGGAAGCCCCAGGGAATCAACAAGCGAAGAATTTGGTGCAGCCAAGAGCATATTGGTGCTAGCAAAGTAGACTGCAGGCATGCCTCCATGCAACTTTTCAGTTGCTCTGTGCTCTGCTGGCCAAGCAGGGTGGATCGAGGCATCGTATGGTTAAGCCTCCTGAGACCACCCAGCAGGACTTCTGCTGACAACAGGTGCTTTAGAGCTGTAGTGTCATAATGGTTGGTCGTAATACCTGCAGTCACGGTCAAATCAGGGCTGTGTGGATGTTTGTGTCTCCGGCGAGCTCCACGGCGCTAGTAGTCGTGGGACACAAGATAGACTGTCAGAGGGTATCTTACCACATCGGCATGCGGCGTGACACGATCCCAGCAGACACACAACAACAAGAACTACTGTCACATGCTTCAGGTATGTCCGCAGCCGTCGCTGCAGGGCTTCCTCGTCTGTGACGTGCTGTTGACCAGCTAGTAAGCTAACACGCCCCGAGGGCAAGTGCCGCTGCATCATTGAGTTCAAGCGCACAGCAGCGCAGCAATCTTCAGCATTGATTTATACCCGCGCAGGAACCTATTGCTCATTTGGTCATCCATGACCGAGACCGGAATTCTGTCTGTCTGTTGTGATGCAGTGTTTACCTGATTGACGTTGACCAGCAATTGAAACTTTCCCAATGAGTTCTTCTTCTCCTTAAATGAGTCATGATCCTGTGACAAAGTGGCCACTGACTCAGCAGCCACTTCAATGCATGATGAACAGGATGGGTACAGGAGCCGTCTGAGATGACCGCAATGACCTTGAGACTCTGCTGTCCATAATGTTGCACTGGTACTTCAGGTATTGAAGGTCAGCACAGCAAATGACCTGCAGGGCCCTCAGCTGAGAGCATCGATACAGCTTGCCAGAATTTTTGGCAGAGTCAGACGTTGATGTAACATTGTTTCTATCTATAAGATCATTTACAACACGCGGCTCAGGTGAGTTGCATCACATGCAGGCTTTGCAAGGTGTTGATGAGTTCAGTCTGCCAAGCCTATAATTATGGTTCATCACAGCCACAGTACACGCTAGGAATTCTGTTTCTAGGATGAGCACCAGCAGCTGTCTACACATGCATCGCCGAGGGTTGTTCTAATAGGAGCACAGTAGTCTTAACAAGGCACTTACCTGCATACACATAACAAGCCAGGAGAATGGAAAGCTGGAAACATAGCAGCATGTTGGTCTGTAGTGCAATGTTGACAATTTACATGGCATTTGGGTGCAAATTAAACAACAGCGATGTTACTGCTAATTTATAGCTCTGGTCACCTCACAAAGCAGACTAAGCATGTCACAACAAAGTGCCAGGACATTGGACCTAAACAAATTGAGAAACTTCTGAGACACCATATTGCTGACACAGTTGGAAGCACACAATATACAATTGAATTGCACTAGCAAGGTACGTGTCCAGCAATGTATGCTTTGCTTGAATTGCTGTGTTAGGGGACTATTGGGCTTGCTGTCTCTAGTGGCTGCAAGATCTCTCCAATACCCTCGTGGACATTATTGCAGAGTGCTGCGGAGCCTTTGATTCTGCAAGTCTTGTAGCAGCATGAGACACAGTGTGATTGGAGCCATCAGCTATTTTGGAGGTGATCTCAAAGCAGATACCGCATTAAGGTTTGTGGCATACTGGTTGTGCCATGCCGACTCCTTACAACTTTGCCCTTGGCAAGCTCTGACGCATTTGCGAGTTCACGTTCAAGAAATTCTATTTGTTCGTAGTCCTCATCGAGCTCATCGCTGTCATCATATTCTTCGTAGTCCTCTACCCGCCTGTTGTGATAGGATAGCAAATCGTGCAATTCTCTCTTTTCCTGCAGCAACACTCTTGTAGAGGGGTACAGCAAATTTGAAAGCAGGAGGCAAACGTGCTGTTTGTCTACACACCTTTTGAAGCACATTTGCATAATTGGTATTTTCAAACAACCAGGCCATTTCTAGCATGACAGTTGCTATGTGTGCAGGCTCCCCTTGGCCGGTGGCAATGTAAGCAGAACAGAGACGGCTGTCTGCGCGAAGCTGTAAGCCATTTTTGGCCAAGCAGGCCTCCAAGGTTTCTTTCCTTTTGGCCGTCTGGATTTCTTGCTTACGACCAAGGACGCAGTTGTACACAAGCGGGGGGACGTTTGCTCGACGTGCTGTCAACGAGTACTGCGGGCACATCATGATTCCCGGGAACGGATGTCCATGGGGTTCAAAACTTTTGCACAGTGGGATCAGTTTGTCAAAGGAGGAGCTGGCACAAGTACGTGTTTTTCGACAGACTGATTGCAAAGAACACAGATCTACTGCTGCTTCAAGCACAGTTCTGGAGTCATCCTCCTCCTGGTTAAGCCACTGGGCTATGGCAGACCACAGCTCGCCGGGCAAAACTTCCATTGTCAGCCTTGGCAGATCGTTCTCAAAGAAGCTTCAGAGATTCTTTCCTGTATCCATGCAGCAATGTGTCACTTCAGCAGTCTGGACTGCCAAAGGCAGGAATCCAACCGCGCAGCGGCCAGTTTTGGCATTGGCTCAGTCAAAACGCGGCATGCATGCGGTGCATGCTACGGTACATACAATCCTCTCCTGTTTATTTAGTATGCCAAAAGTTTCAAACAGCTTTGATTGCAGGCTTCATTGGACTGACCGTGGAAGAGACACTGGTCTTACAGTGTACAATGTCCGATTTCTGAGCGTGACTTCTACAAAGAGATAGTACACACTGTTATTATCAAGTCATGACGCAGTCAGCAAATTCATTCAAGCTGTAACGGTAAGGCCATCTAACCATACATGTAAACAGTAGTTTGCAACAGTCTTGTACAAGAATGCAATGTGGCACAACGCCCTTTGAAGTAGCTAATGGTGGGCTGTCTGCTTCATGACAAGCAGCATACAGCATGTCTGCTTACAGTGGTACAGCAAACTTGAGAAATGTTGCTCATAATGGGCAGGCTTGTCCATCCATATCCTGCCATGTACACACATCCAAGAAACAACCTAGCGATGCTTGGTCCTGCAGAGCCTAGGGCCTGCCGTTGCCTCAAATGTCTGTGTCCAGTGGACCTGCAGAACATACCACTGAGCTTGCAACCGACACGCATACCAACGTAAGCAGAGCCACCAGCATGTGGAGTCCTTGTTGCACCTCTGGTGACAAGCAGAGGGATGTCAGGACAAATGATGCAGCGGTCTGGTGCGCAGTTACTGCCACAGAAATGTTCTTGTGTACCCACTAGCATGACTTGACACTAGCTTACAATGCAGACAGCATGCATACCGATGCACCATTGATGACGCTTTTCATTTGCTTGCATACGGTGAAAGTTGCCTTACAGATGTGCTGGCACACCTATACCCCAGGCCACAACGTCAATGTCTGTTTATGATGTGTGCCAACTGTTGTCACCCACACCAATGCACCTCGCTTTGGCATGCTGCCTAACAAAACAGGTGACTAAAGCAAGTGCACACCGCCTGTAAAGTTCGGCAGGCAACTTGTGCTCTTGAGCCACACAAGCCCCATGTATCAGTCATTTGAACATGCTCAACTGTGCAGGCAGGTGCTGAAGACTGCGCGCGCGTCAAGGTGCTGTCACAGACAGCGTACTGACACACAGACAGCATACACACAGGCAGGTACTGAAGACTGCGCATGTTTGTCAGAGTGCTGTCTGACAAACAAAGTCAAACAACCAACGGCAAAATTGCATCTGCAGTTCTGAAGACCCAGCCAAGTTTTGCATATGACCAGAATGTCCACTTTCGAGGTGGACAATGTTGTGATGTGCTCCAGGGTCAAATGCTTTGCCATGTCTGTATACCACAAAGCAAAATGCACCAGATGCTCACACCTGAAAGCTGGGCTTTGTGATAGCACCTCTGTCCACACCATGCCCGCCAGAGCAGTTTCTGCAGCAGTCGCCTGACAATTTTTCATCCACCTATTGACAGATAGTACAAATCGAGTCAGGAACTTCAATCAGGCCAGCAGCATAGCCAACAACCATTGTACAATCATAGTTCTCTCTGTAGAGTGACCAGCAAGGAGACGTAATGATATGTCACTTCACAGACTGATCAATGAAGGTACCACAGCATTAGTTGGCACAGTTTTGCCAGGCAACTCAGGACAATCCGCTAACCAACTCAAGTGAGGGAACTGACCTGGGTAGCACGGGTCTCTGTAGCAGCTTGTGCGGTCCTGCAACAGCAGTCCAAAGTCCACTCATCTCTGCAGCTGCTTGTGAGGTCCTTAGGAATTAGGTCCTTAGGCTTGTCGGGTCATTAGGCTTGTCAGCTTGCCAGGTCCTTAGGTCCCCAAGAGTGGACACAGCAGTGTTGGACCTTGGGCATGGTTGCTTCAGATGGGCTAGATCCTCATGACCCCTGCATCTTCATTGGGCTGCTGCACACTGGCATCAGGGCTGTGCAAGCACCATGCGCTATTGCCAGCATTGCTTGACAGACTTCTCTGTGAGGAGGTGAGTGGCTGGCTCATCAGGGAGCTGATGCGTCCCCAGTAAGACGGGGACTGGCGCTGTTGCTGGCTGGGCTGCATGCTCTTGACAAAGTAGAAGCCTCGCTCTGGCAAGTGGGCCTCTGGCATGCAACTCTTGTGACGTTCCCTTACTGGCTGGCTAGCCAGCTCTTGCATTTTTGCCAGTCGCATACCCATCTGTGTCTCAAGCAAACGCTGCAAGTGGCAAGCAGTCACACGTCAACTGAGGATCGACAAAGGTTGAGTACAGATGTTGTCACTGAGTCCATAGATTAGCTAATGCTGCAAAGCAAAGCCTGCATGGATTTTGTTATTTGTCCAACACATAGCATGCACAAGCAACCGTTTGGGGAATCCAAAACATGTATATGGTGCGTGCAGCGTTGAGAATGCTCTAAACCATGACAGTGTAAAAGAAATAACATACACCGGTATGTTCCACATGTCAGGATGCTGTGACGTCAAGGCAGAATACAGAGTGGAAACACAGAGTGGGAGTATGGCAGTGATCTCACTCTGATGTAAGGAGAAGCCTGAGCAAGCCTGACAGCGCCAGACATGCCGCTTTCAAAGCCTTTATTACTGAACTGGGCCAGAATGATAGATAGAATAGCATGGTAGTAGTTTGCCAGTTTATGCTGGTCGACACTCTGACCTGTACATGCAAGGACACTGTGCATCGACACCAGTTAAGTCTGCTGTGATTGCATGCCCATGTAATGGACTGTTTTACATGGCAGTAACACAGATGTGACTTGTCTACAAAATGTTTTTGCCACGTGTAAGCCATGGTATCCTCACAAACGTTGGAGATGGACACACCTCATTACACATGCAAACGGGCCCATCTGCTCAGGCCCAACAGCTGTGAGAAGACAAACACATGGCCATACGTACCTGCAGTGTTCTGTTGCAGAGTAGCTTCTATGAGGGTAGGGCACACCATCATGTGACCAAAATCATTTACAATGACTCGCTTGCCAGGCCGCTTATACAGGTAGAACAGTTTGCCGCCTCGTGTCACCACATCCTGCACGTTTGGGGACATCAGTGAACTGCACTATAGTCACAGTGCTAGCTAGCTAGCTAGCTCATATGTGCTCACGCGTGCTCATAGTCCTAAATCTCACAGCATGCGTGCACACCACTGGGTTATCTCAGACTTCAAGCTGGCATCATGTGTGCTGCTGCACTGCTCCTGTTGCAGTACAGAGCATACCTGGTTGTTGATGACGCTCCAGGTGTCAGGCACCATCTTGTTGTAGTCTCTGGCAAAGGCATGGCTACCAGTCCTGGGCGCTCCAAAGGAGTAACACAGCAGCTTCACATCACCTCTACTAGCTTTCAGCAGCGCCTGCTTGATGTCAAATGCTGCCAGTGTAGATAAAGCTCCGCCCAGGGAGTGGCCTGAATCAGCCAAAGATCATTTCATATATGTTTGCTTTTCACAACATCGGGGCTTATGACCCAAAGCAAATGGGTTGCAGCTGCAACGACTGGGACTTCCTGTGAATATATCTAGCCAGTGCAAGGTGCTGTACAGAGTCATCACTTTTTATTTTTTGGGGTGTGTGAAGACTGTCAATGCTGCTGCAAGGCAAGGGCCATGCTGTTTTGCTGGGGTAGGGGTACCTGTGACATAGATTTTGAGGGGCTTGGCATGCAGCCCGGCAGGGCGTGTATGGACAAGCTGCATGACGCGGCCTACCACCTTGTCATTCAGCCCTCCTGCCAGCCAGCTCTTCAGGAAGCCCACATGCACCAGGGGCCGCGTGAACATCCAGTGGTGGCCCCTCACTGGTGGATGTGCCACCCTCCACACCTGCAAGCAGATCATCCAGTGATCCTGCAGGCAGATGATCCTGTGGTCCTGCGAGCAGATGATCCTGTGATCCTGCGAGCAGATGATCCTGTGGTCCTGCAGGCTGACGTATGGCTCCTGTGTTCAGGTCAGAAACACCAGACCAAAAGCTTGTATGGCATGTTTATCTTCCTGGCAGCTTCAGCACACCTATGAGATGTTGCCACACAATTTGCATGCTGTTTGAACAGGACTCTGGCTGTACAATGGCAAGCTGCAGGCACATCATAATCATCTGACGGTCTTGTTGTCTGACTCTATTCACACCCTGAACTCAAAGCTTCACAAACCCTGGATCAACACATTGGTAACACCTTAAACATGCAGGCAATGCAGCAGTGCAGGTCAAACGCTGTAGACAAATCAATGCTGTATGGAAGAGCAATCTTCAGCATTAGTATGCACAAGGTCGTTTGCTGATGACCTGCATGTCTGCTACTGCATTCTGCATAGAGGCAGAGCCTCTGAAAGGACTACAGTTGCACAAGGTCTGCTGATGACCTGCATGTCTGCTACTGCATTCTGCATGGAGGCAGAGCCTCTGAAAGCATTACAGTGCACAAGGTCGTCTGCCAATGACCTGCATGTCTGCCATCGCATTCTTCATGGAGGCAGTGCCTCTGAAGGACACCACAATCTTGTCCTGACTCCAGCCCATCAGGCAGCGAGTGTCTGTCTGAAGCTCCCAGAACAGCTCACTGTCCGTGAGTCCGTACAGGCTCAGGGCAGTTGGCAGGTCCAGAATTGTTCTTGGTGGCTGCACAGGAGCTGCTTGTGGTGAAGGCTGCTCTTGATCCAGAGTGTGGGTGGTCATATTGCGCTTGGACCCCTTGGCTCTTGGTGCTGGAAGTGCCTGCAACGCAGCAACATGTCATGGCTGCTAAGAGCACAGCCTCAAGAGGAAGCCTTATGCAGCCCTGCTGCTGAAAGCAAGGTGTGCTGTGCAAGCTGATCAGATGCTGCCAGTCAGCAAGAAAAGCAAAGCAAGAAGAGGAACATCAACAGCCAGCAGAGTTCGAATTTACATTGCTTCCTGCTGGAAGTTACTGATTTTTTTCTGCTGACAAGGTTTGCAGCATGTATGCGCTGCAGACTCACCCGCTTGTGTTCGTATGCGAGGCAGCTCCAGTAGAGCATGTGCATCATAGTTTCAAAGCAGAACAGCGGCTGCTGCTTGTACTGTGCTGGCAAGGCCAGATTACGAGCTGCAAGCATTGCGTCCTCATCTTCCTCTGTCCATGCAAACTCTTGCAGCCACACCTGCAAATGCCACGCCAACCTGTTATGTGGCACAGTCACATGTCATATGACATTTAGGCTTTTGTGCTTATTTGCAAACGGCAACAAAACATTTCTGCCGTAATGCTTGACATGCGTTGTTCTGTCGCGTGGGTTCTTACAGCCTTCATGAGCAGGTATGCAACATGCTTTCATTTGTAAGGAAAAGCATTGAGTGTGCTGCTAGTGTGAAGTGTCAGCTGCCATGGCACATCATTTGTGTTGTCAATGCATGCAAAGCCTGTCAATTAGTAGACCAGACTATCCATTCTGGGTAACAGGCATGCTTAACAAGCAAAGGGAAGGGCTGACTCATCACAAGTGCAGCATACAAAGCAAACATTGGGTTGTGTTGTGTGCCGATAACATCAAGAATTGTACCAAACCCAAAACGCACCTGCAATGCTGCAGCATGTGCTGGTGGGTTGTGAGGCGTGGCCATAAAGCTCATCACAAAAGCATTAGCGCTCATCACAACCTGTACGACACAACACCTTGTTGGCCTATCTCGATGACGGACCCACACCAAGGACAGGTTACACTATAAAACACAAAGGCTATATGAACACTGTATGAGCATGGCAGGGCAGGGCGGCGCAATCTCATGGGGAGCCTTGGAGACCTTGTCATGATCACCATATGCAGCTTTTCCAAGATTTATCAGCGCTGCTGATCTAGACAGCAAGGCCTGCCTGGCTTAGATGGCCATGTTCACAAACTGATGCTCTTAACCAGACAAAACAGCATTGCAACAGCCTGAACCACAGCAGCGCTGAGAAGGGTGCTGCAGCAGGCTGGGGCAGGGCAACACTGCAGGACAAGCTGATCACGACAGTCCCAATGCAGCAGCACAAAGTCCCGATTTGCATTCAAGGAGGCAAGGCAACACTGCAGGTGTCTATGGCAGCAGCAGGAGCAAGTAGAACCACAGCAGGGCATGGCATGGCAGGGCAGGGCAGGGCGGGGCAGGGCAGGGCAGGGCAGGGCAGGGCGGGGCAGGGCAGGGCAGGGCAGGGCAGGGCAGGGCAGGGCAGGGCGGGGCAGGGCAGGGCGGGGCAGGACAGGGCAGGGCAGGACAGGGCAGGGGCAGGACCTGCATGGGCATAAGGCCCAGCCAGGAGAATTGGAAGCTGGCACAGCTATGACGGGGCTGCACCAGCCACAGCAGCACCAGGCAAAGTGTGAAGAACGCCATCACCAGAGTACGCAGCCGCAGCTGCACAACAGGGAACCATCAGCCTTGTCAGCCATCCATAGAAGACATGATGTCTACATGTCAGGCAAGGCGGGCAAGCAGCGTGCGTGTCAATTGAATCAAAGTGAGTTGCACTGGCACTGCTGGTGCTCCCCGTGAGGCCCTGAACAACAACAAAGGAGACAGCAATGCCGTCAGGCTCTGTGGTGTTGCTAATCTGCGTGCAATTGAACAGAAAATGCACGTTTTCCTGCAGGCCATGATTCATGCTTGCAGCTCATTTGACCGACGCAGTTATGAGTCAGTCATATGAAGCCAGGGACAGGTTGCGAAAAGCACTGTGCAAGTGTTGAATGTTGTCTGATTACTGCTGCGAATGATGAGAGGATGTCTTGCCTGGAATCTATAGAAGACAAGGGCAGCCTGGGCTCTGCTGTAGGGCAGCCTGTTGAACATCTTGAGCTTGTATACTAGGATGCAGCATATGACACCAAAGTAGACCAGAGCAAAAGCAACAAGCAGATCAATGGAGGTGCGCGTGAGCCCATCTGTATCACAAGTGCTTATGCCCCCACTCTCACAGAAAGGTACAAAGAAGTCATCATCTTGACGTGCCTCTGCAGCAACCAAAAGAGCCTTGCTGTCCAGGATCTAAAGCCACAGTGTTGTGTGTGGCAAAAGCAGCTTACCATTGTCAATTTAGGATGTCATTGGTGCTGACAAATCTGCAAATCCTATGATCCTAAACAAGGCTTGTTCAGCTGATATACCAAAGCAGAGTGTTACTGTCATTGTTAATGTCGCTGTGACTGTGACTGTGACTGTTACTGTTAGCATTACTGTTACTGTTACCGTTACCTTTGCTGTTGCTGTTGCTGTTGCTGTTGCTGTTGCTGTTGCTGTTGCTGTTGCTGTTGCTGTTGCTGTTGCTGTTGCTGTTGCTGTTGCTGTTGCTGTTGCTGTTGCTGTTATTGTTACTGTTGCTGTTACTGTTTGAGCTCTGGCATGCTTGTATTTACACAAGGCTGTTGCCAACCCAGCTGAGTCAGTACCAGAGCCATACAGGAGCCCTCTGTGCTCCTCTGCCAGGCCAAGCCAAAAGCCAATCCTGACCAACAAGGACAACATACAAAGGAAGGCGATCTCGAAGGACCATGGTGCATCACCCATTCACAGCTAGCTAAACTGCCGTCATCAATTCTTCTGGTCACAGCAAGCAGTGCTGAAAGATTGAGGGACTCACGGACAGCATTGTGCAGCCATGCAACTGAGAGTGCAGACTCCAAGATGAGCCAAGGCACAAGGCAGGGCCAGTGTCGTCTCCAGGGAACGTCCATGTACAGCATGCTTTCTGCGACTGACTGCTGGCCTTGCTCTTGCTGCAGCTGCTGCCGCTTGCTGGGCCGGAGACGTCCTCCATATGCGTGCATCAAGAACAGCATGAACAGCTGTGGACAGACACACACGCGTGAAGCAGTTGAATGCAATGCACATAGGGAGCAGCGTGGACAGCTGCAGAGAGACATGCAACACTGTGGGTTGCAAGCTGAGCCATATTTGCTGACCACAGAAGAATATCGGCAGTGATAGATGGGGACGTATGGGGTGTGGGACGAGTAGCAGATGTTGCTCAGATCAGTAGACTAGGCATGTGTGTAGACGCAGCTCAACAGCATGAACACTATGGCAGCAAAAAGTAGGAATGGCGTCTGCAGGCAAAAGTCATGCTGCTTCATCAGACCTAGAGCTCTGGCGCAAACAACAACACAGAACAGCATTGCAGCATAGGACGCAACATGCAAACAGCCAAAGCAACCTCTCATGCATTGTTATGCATGAATGCAAAGGTAGATGGGGTATCATGCAAGACAGCATGTGCAAGCATTCATGATGCGTTACCACAGTAACGAATACAACACAAGGCATCACAACAGCGTCGGCAACATGAGAGGCAGCCAAAAGGTATTGCGCAGCAATAGTAAGACCTACAGTGTTCCAGCAGGTCCAGCGCACCCAGCCACTCCAAAAGACAAGTGGTGCTTGCTGAAGGCAAGTGTTAGACAAGATATACGCATTGGGGACCAGGTAGAACAGCAGATTCACACTTTGGACAGCAGCCTCCGTGAAGAACAGAATGGCACTCCGCTTTTGCCTTGGTTCCCTGTATATGCAGAAGCATCACATGACAAATTGTGACTGTCATAGAACATGCTTGAACATGGACATTTGAGGACATAAATATACAGACTCAGGGAAAAACATTTGGGGTGCATAACAAGGTCTTGCAGATTGTGTTGACATCACAGGTGGCCAGGCAGCAGATGTACTGACTAGAGTGCCAGAGCGCCGGTGTGCGCTCACTGCCACATGACTGGCTGTCACAGATGATGTTTGCAGCTTGCGTGTTGTATTGAGACAGGTCTGTCATGCAGATCAACAATAGCTGATGATGACACCGTCTAGTGAAATGCAGGTATGCAGCACATTGAACTTACCAGGCTTTGTCCAGCTGATGAGCTCTGATCACACGCCATGCAAAGATGAACAGGTTGCTCAGCAGCAAGACCAGTAGCAGACTGCTGATCAGCAGGTTGCCTATGTATATTGCAGTGTGCTTGAACCGGCTGGTAGAAGGATTCTGCATGTACATGATTGGTTTTGCTAGCAACAGTGTCATAACACTTTCCAAATCTGCCATAACATTGATGATGAGGTCGTGTGCTGAGCTAAGCTGACGTCCTGGCAATAATCACTTGGAAGAAGCTGCGCCAAGTATGCAAGATGTATGCTGGCATAACATGAGTATGATGTATGGACACTCACCCCCCTCAAGCTCACTGTAACTTCTGTCACCAGGACAGCCAAACCCACTATGTTGGCCATCAGCACAGCAAAAGATGCGGCCTGTAGCATGAGGCTTTGTTGATGTGGACCGTGCTACGTGCCATGCGGCGCTGTTGCGCAGTGCTCACCCTGGTGTCCTTGCTTTTCATAAAGTCAAAGCGCAACACCACATCGGTACTTGACACAAATTTAGTCGCAACTCTTGCAGCTTCTCGCTGAGCTGCTTGGCGGTCCACCCGATCTTCGGGGACGGTTGTGTTCTTGCTGTCAGCAAGCTGCGTCGGCACGTCAGGGCGTAGATCTGTTTTGCCCTCGACATCTATCGTTTGTGTCTCTTGTTGCACAAAGCCGGGTTGAGGAGGCAATGCAGCACCTCGGACAGGATGGCGAACTGACTGGGCGTACTCGGTCGCGAGCGCAGACAGCACAGTCCAAGGGGCATGTTGTGTGCTCTCTGTGATGGCTGCTAAACCGTCAGACTGCTGTTCTACCATCTTTTCAATGCTGCTGCTGGATGAATGAGCGGCAATTGACTCAGCTTTGAACCGCAATCGGTTAGTTGGTGTGGAGATGACTGCGGTGGACTCGAGGAACTGCAATCTTAGTCATGATCTTAGTCACGTTAGTCGTCGTCGTCGAAAATACACCCGTTCCTGCATCATGCATTTTGCAACCGGCCTCCATGTTCATGTCTCATCCGTTTTCATGAACAGCTACATCGTGAATATGTTCAGTGGCTGAAAGTTGCAGATCAGAACGATTGCAGATCTGCAGAGTCTGCAAAACGACAATATACATCTCCTGGATACTGCACATATGCATACTAGCTCTCAGGCACTTGTCAGTGGTTGACAGTCTGCTGTATCAATGTCTGCTGACAGGCGAAGGCACTCGGGCACACTGTTGCCCCAACTTCTGGGTTTACTGGCCTGAGATTGAGCTGGGTTAGGTAGCATGAGCCTTTGCCAGCTGTATGTCAGAATAAATCAGCTGCTCATCTACATGACAACTCATGGAGAAGATCTGATGCCACAGCTGTCACCTGGTGGGAACAATGTCATCAATCTGCAAGCAATCAGCAGGTCAGCAACACAGGGGTGCCTGACACCGACTGGGACAAGTTGCACATGAAGTACAGACAGCAACATGGTCTTGTACAGAGTAGAGCATTTGCTTGCATCAAGCAATCTGGTTGTACAACAAAACAGGCAGTCATTGTGTTTGGCAGTGCAACTGGACTGCAATTCTACTGTTATGCCGTGTTGCGTTGGTAGCACATACCTTTAAAATCATTCGCACACACTCGCATGCCAACGTGATGGCTGAGGTGGTAACCAGAAGGGGCTGCACTACATTCTCCTCCATCATATTTGTCACCTGGCCTTTTCTTACATTGATGCCAGCTGACGTGTCTCCCCTTGCATGCTTATTTCTAAGCTCTGTCACCATCTCTATGGGATTCAAGCCTGCATTCTCTGCTAGTGTATAGGGGATGACCTCAAGGGCTTCAGCAAAAGCTCTTATGCAGTAGCTTTCCATGCCCTGCAGCATAGTTGCCTCATCTCAGTGGTCCAAGCCAAACACAGACAGTTTGTTTGAAACAATCAACACCGCTCAATAGCCATCATGCTTCATGGGTAATGCATTTATTGCTCAGGCAAACACATGTAATAGCATGCCCGTAGCAGCGGTCCTGAAAGCAAAGAGGGCAATGTCAGGAGTCTGTGTCTTCCAAATATGAGCTTGTAGCACAAGGCATGAGCAAAACTGTGCCGATCCCACCTGCAAAGTCTTGGCCCATTTGCTGAGCTGTGTCACCAGCTCAACCTCTGGTGCAGCTCCTCCTGCTATGAGGAACTTCTTGTGCACCAGGCACCGCACCACACACAGGGCGACATGAAGACTCCGCTCTGCCTCCTCCAGCACTAGCTTGTTGCTACCTCGCAGCAAGCAAGTTGCTGTGCGACTCTTGCTGTGAATGCCTGTCACCTTCACAACCTTGCCTTTGCCAATCTGCAGGACAAATTGCTTAGCACTGATCAGAAGATGACTACAGCAGACAGGAATGCTCTGCAGATCGATTGGCATGATTGAT
>JAABUO010003726.1_pt1 | contig 18105 bp, 19 predicted proteins | sample 5559291 | NCBI WGS metagenome assembly JAABUO01 (sample SAMN10711878, study PRJNA513372) | rock metagenome | isolation source: Antarctica rocks | place: Antarctica: Victoria Land, Finger Mt sud | reverse complement strand
CAGCCGCAATGGCGGTGTAGACAGGCTTTGTTGCCTTCTCGGCCCTGTTTGACGCTGGTTACTCCTCTTTGATGCCCATTGCGGCTCACGACAGGATCTCTAGTTCTAGGATTCATAGCGCGCGCCGAACGGGCTATGGCAGCGTGGCGTGATGCCCTGTATCGTCTCACTGAGTGGCGGGTGTCGCCGCACCGCGCGCCGCGTGTACGATCATCAGACGACAAGGGGGACGGGGCATGGGACAGAGGGCGCTCATCCGTGCGCTGACGCTCGTCGCGCCGGCGCTGGCGGCCGGCCTGCCGCTGGGCTATCACGCGCCGGTGATTCACCCGGCCCCCACGGTGTGGCATACCGCGTCACTCGGCCAGCCCGGACCCGCAGCCCCCAGATGGCCGCGCACCTCCCTCACGATCCGCAATGCCGCTGGCAACACGGAGTACCGCTGGGGTGTCATCCCCGTCGGCCTGGCACCGGCCGGCGCGTTCCTGGACGCCGCGGTCTGGACGTCGGAGGCCGTGGCCGAGCGGCGTAACCTCCAGGCCCGTGCTGATAGCGCGCGTGGCGATGGTGGCAACGTCGTGCCCCTCCTACGGATGCAGACAACCGTCACGCCGACGGAGTGGGTGCGCGGCTACGACACGCCAACCCATTGTACGCTGCTCGCCGGCGAAACATACGGCAACGTTCAATTCACGATCGCACTCTATAGCGATCATAGGCCCCGGTCCTGTGTCAGCGAACGGCGCTGGATTGAACGCGCGCTCCACCTGTTGTGGGGGCAGGCCGACGCCTATGGGCGCGCAGCGGTGATTCACCCGGCCCCACCAATGACCCGCCACTAGTCGGCTGGCGTGTGCCCCTCCTCCGCGATGCGCTGGGCGATCTCGTCCCAGACCGCAGGGTCGCCGAAGTAGTCGCCGTGCCGCTCGCCCGGTTGGGCCTGCCGGTTGAGGCGCGCCTGGTCGCGCGCCGACGCGATAAGGTCGTGCCGGATGTGCACCGGGAGCGCGAGCGCCCACATGACGGTGTGCTCGATGAAGCGCTGTGTGATGGTCGGTGGGGGGTCCATAGTCGCGTCTCTCTTTGTGCGGTGTGGTCGCGTGGTCGATTAGGTGTATACTAGCACGCCTCAGACAGGAGAGAGGGGTGCCGCGTCATGACCGGACAACCGCCGCACATGCCCACGCCTGCCATCTGTGGCGTGGAGGCGGTATCCTTCTTACGGGATACAGTACGGGTGTGGCGCGGATGTGGCGCCCTCGCGCACGGTTGTCGCGCGTATGCGGGTGCGGGAGGGGATGTATGGCGGCGTTCAGGGGTGAGATGACGACGGCGTTCGGCCCTGGCAGACGGTCGTCGGGGGCACGGCCTCAAAGCAGGCGTGTCGGATCGGCGCACGATGCCGATGGGCGGCCGACGATGGCCTACCAGGCGCTAGAACGGCTCTCCTGCGGCCGGTGCGGCGGGGAGATCGCGGCGGGCGGCTTATTCCTGCGTCGCACCGTGTCGTTCACGGCGGGTCATGGATTAGGATTGACGCAGGCGCCGGTCTGCGCGCGCTGCTGTCCGCTCACGGTCACAGATGGAGGGCAGGACGATGGGTAGCGACACGCTCAAAGGCCGGGTGCTTGTAGTGGACGACGACCCTGACATCATCGACTTCCTGGAGGGCGCGCTGGAAGACGCCGGCTATCTGGTGTTGGCTGCGGTCGGCGCCGAGGCGTTGGGGGTGGCGCATGAGACACAGCCCGATGTCATCCTCCTCGACATCAACATGCCGGGGATGAATGGGGTGGAGGTGAGCCAGCGCCTACGTGACAACCCGGTGACGGCCGACATCCCCATCGTGGTGATGTCCGCGCAAGACCGCCTGCGCACGACGGGGGCGCTCATGCCGGTCAACGATCGACTGCCCAAGCCGTTCGAGCTTGCACGCCTGTATGAGGTGGTCGCGCGCTGGGTGCCGGCAGCGTGAGGGGAGCGATGAGCGCGCACGCGCGGGCCGCCGGCACGATCCGCTGGCTTGAACGGTCGCCCTATCTCCATGAGGCGCGGATCACGGCTGCCGACGGCGTGGACCTCTACGCCGGCTACGTCGCCGTGACGCCCGGCGCCGACGTGTGGCGCGGCTATGTCGGCCGTGGGTTCGTTCCGCTCGGCCTGGGGCCGCGCACGGTGATGCAAGCGGCCGTAGAACAGCGCGTGCGGGACATACTGGCCCAAGGAGAGGACTCATATCATGCCTCGTAAGACGGATGTGGCGCCGGAGGGCTATCAGTCGCTGCTGGGCGACCTCAAGGAGCGCATTCACGCGGCGCAGGCGCGAGCCGCCCTGTCGGTCAACCGCGAACTTATTACCCTCTATTGGCAGATTGGCCGCCTCATCGTCGCGCGCCAGGAGGAGTATGGCTGGGGGGCACAGGTCATCAACCGCCTCGCGGCCGACCTGCGCCAGTCGTTCCCCGACATGAAGGGGTTTTCGACGCGCAACCTGCGCTACATGCGCGCGTTCGCGGCCCTGTACCCGGATGATGACGTCATGCGGCAGGTGGCCGCGGACGTACCTTGGGGGCACACGATGCGTTTGCTGGACGTGGTCAAGGATCCGCGTGAGCGCGCGTGGTACATGGGCCAGGCGGTTGAGCGTGGGTGGAGTCGCGACATGATGATGCGGCAGATCGAGAGCGACCTGTATCGACGACAGGGGCAGGCGCAGACAAATTTCACCCGCACGCTCCCCGCGACACAGTCGGACCTCGCGCGGCAGGTGCTCAAAGATCCCTATAACTTCGACTTCCTGACGCTCGGTGACGACGCGCTCGAACGTGACCTGGAGCAGGGGTTGCTGACGCATATCCGCGCGTTCCTGCTCGAACTCGGCGTGGGCTTCGCCTTCGTCGGCAATCAGTTTCGGCTGGAGGTCGATGGGCAGGAGTATTTCATCGACCTGCTCTTCTACCACTATCGGTTGCGCGCGTTCGTCGTGATCGACCTGAAGATGTTCGATTTCCAGCCGGAGTACGCCGGCAAGATGAATTTCTACCTCTCGGCCGTCGATGACCTGCTCCGCCATCCGGACGATCAGCCGAGTATTGGCATCATCCTATGCAAGAGCAAGAACAAGGTGGTCGCCGAGTACGCGCTGCGCAACGTCACAACGCCGATCGGTATCTCGTCGTTTCAGCTTATGGAGGCGTTGCCGACCGATCTGCGCGGGAACCTGCCGACGATCGAGGAACTGGAGGCGACGTTAGGCGACGCCAACGGGGACTAGCGCTGGCGGTGGAGGGAGAGGCCGCCAATATTGCAGCAACTGCTGCAATATTGGCGGCGAATGACGTGTATGGACGTGCATGAAGGAGACACGATGAGTGGACGACAGGATGGGATGCTAACAGCGCGCCCCCTGATCATCGCTATCGCGAGCCGCAAGGGCGGGTGCGGCAAGACGACGACGAGCTTCAACCTAGCGGGTGTTCTGGCCGACAAAGGCTTGCGTGTCCTGCTGATTGACCTGGACCCCCAGGCATCGCTGACGCGCCTTATCCTGGGCGACGCGGCGGACGGCGCGCGCGGCATTGGTGACCGCCTCCTTACGCCGCGTCTGGGTGTCGCGGACCTCACGCGCTCCGTGGCGCCGGGGATTGACCTCGCGCCGGGCGACCGCAGCGTCGAGACCTCGGCCTTCGCGCTCAACGACGATCCGACCGGCCCATTTCGCCTGCGCAAGCTCCTAGGCAGCATCGTGGGCTATGACGTGATCGTGATCGACACGCCGCCGAGCCTGGGTTTCGCCAGTAACTCCGCGATTCTCGCCGCGTCCATCGTCGTCACACCTACGATGCTGGGGCAGACGGATGTCGACGCGTTGGGTGATACGCTCGACGTGATCGAGCGCCTGGCCGAGCTGGGCGCGGCCGAGCGCGTCCTGATCCTCCCCAACGCCGTGCGCAACGACGGCAACGACCGGCGCAGCATGGAGGGGCTCACCGCCACGTATAGCGACCTCGTCGCCGACCCTGTCCCGATGGCGGTTGGCGTCAAGTACGGCCTAGCCGCGCGCCGGCCCCTCTCCGCGCTCGAGCCAACAGGTGGTGCGACGTTGGCCTACCGCGCGCTCGCCGAGCGGCTGCTGACGAGTATGGAGGTGTCGCATGCCTAAAGCACCACCACCCAGCGTGTCCTTCCGTAAGCCCCAGGCCGGTCGCCCCTTCTCAGAGGCGGCGTCGACGCAGGCCCAAGGGCCGCGCGCCCTGCAGGGCGCTATGAGCATCCCTATCGAGCAGATCGCGCCGGACCCCGATCAGCCGCGCCGCGCCATGGACGATGAAGGCCTGCGCGAGTTGGCGGCGTCTCTCACCACGTACGGTGTCTTGCAGCCCTTGCTCGTGCGGGATGATGGCTACCTCGACGATGAGCGCACGCGCTACCGGATCATTGCCGGCGGTCGCCGCTACGCCGCCGCGCTTCTGGCCGGTCTCGCGCGCCTCCCCGTGGTCGTGCGCGCGACCGAGGGCGCGACGTTGCGCGTGACACAGCTTGTCGAGAACGTGCAGCGCCAGGACCTCGCGCCCTTGGAGGAGGCGCGCGCCTTCCAAGAGTTGATGGACGCCGAGGGCATTGGCGCCGAGGAATTGGGCAAGCGCCTGCATGTCTCCGGCCAGTATGTGCGGACACGCCTGCAGCTTCTCTCCGATCAGATCATCGCCGACGCGGTCGCGCGCGCGCAGATACCACCCACCGTCGCGCGCGAGATCATCCGCCTGCCGGACACCGAGGAGAAGGCGGAGGTACGCGCGCAGGTCCAGGCCGGGCAGCGCGTCACTCATAGCGACCTGCAAGGGATTAAGGATCGCCACGTCGCCGCCGGTGTCACTAACCCGCGGGCGAAGGGGGGCGGGCGACCATCGCATAAAGCGAAAGAAGCGCGGCCAAACAGCGGTAAGGACCGCGTGGGAAGCCCTACACGCCGCCCGCAGGATCAACCAATGGTTGATACGCCATCAAGCCTACAGGGCGCTACGCCGCCCCAGGACAGCGATTCCAACTTATTAGCTCTGGTGGTAGGGGCGCTCGACATCGCTGCTCTGAACGCTCTGCTCGTGTACGGAGAAGAGCGCGCCTGGTCGTGTGCGGAGCTAGCCCGCGCGGTCCGGGCTCTGCAGCCGGAGCGTAAGGGGAACTGATGAGCGATAGGCAGTGGACATGCACGCGGTTACTGGTTGCCCCGGAAGCGGTCGGCAATGACAACACGCCGTAGCCTTTTCGACCAATCCTCACAAGGATCAGCCATGACATGTGCCCCCGTTTCGGCACCATAAAAGCGGCGTGAAAAAGATGTACGGCCGCGCTGGAGACGCCCCATTTATCTCCACCGCAGCCGTTACGTTCCTAGCTTACCATGCGCCCTATGTCCTATCAATGACGGTACGCGTCGATAGTATGACACTACTGTTATCATCTGACGACCCGTACACGGGATTTATGACAAAGGGCATCCGTGCCTTGCGGTACACTTAGAACTGAGCGGGCCGGTCAGTTTCTGTCGATGCGGGCGTGACGCCCCCCTGCATGACCGCGACCATCCGACCTTGCTGAGGTCCCCCGGATGCGGCCCTATCACGAGCATCCGGGGGAGGGGCAGGCTCCAGCGATTGACCGCTGCGGCGAGCGGGTCGAGCACCTGATGCCAGCGATAGTCGTCGTAGGCGTCGATGAGCGCTTGCTCCCAGGCCCACTCTGGCGTGTCCCGCCGTCGCTTCCCGCTCATAGCACGCCCTCTACCGGCACCGCCATCACCGTAGCGCCTCCAACGCTTTGGGGTTGTGGATGTCCCGCTCCTGGTCGAGGAACACAAAGAACTTGCGCAGGGCGACGCGGATCTCGGCGGGGTCCATGCGATCAAGCACCTTGCGCTGGTACCACCGTCGGAAGTGGTTGTTGACCATGCCGCGCGTCACATCCTCCAGCCGCTCCACATCCGTGTAGTCCGTCAGAAAGATGATGAATAAGTCGACGATGCTCGTGTGCTTGCGGACCGTCTTCCGGCTATATTTCTTGTCCAGGGAGGCCGCGAACGCGGCGTTGAGGTCCTCTACCGACTGGCGGAACGGGGCACGCGCCTCATCGGCCTCTTTGAGAGCGGCGAGGTAGGCGTCGATCTGGTCGCCGGGGATGAGCACCTTGCCCGTGTATACCTCTGGCATCGTCCTCCCTCCTTCCCCTCACGCGCCTCACGCGGGGCACACCCATCCGTCTTTCCATCATACCGCGTCGGGGGCTCCACCAACGGTGTAAATGATAAGGACAGCTTCTTGCTGACGCCACGACCATCTTTGTGAGTTTCACATCATGCGCGGCGCCCCCCACCGCTGCTACGCTACAGACGGATGAGGGGCATCCGGGCCGTTTAGGGGACGCCGGCGCGGATGCCCCTCAGACTATGCCGCACACGGCGCGACAGCACGGGCCGTCCGCCACGGCGCACGCTCCTCACCTCGCGCTCCCGCGCCACCTACACACGCTCCCGTGCCTCCTCGTCGTCGTCCAGGCCAGCGGCTTCCGCGACGCGCTCAGGCTCAAGCGCCCCGACGGCCCGCACGTCCTTATCCTGCCACCACCCCCGCGTCCCGTCGTCGAGCACGACTTCGATCTGCCCCCAGCGCCCACGCCCGGACAGGACCCCCCGGCGGCCGTCCCGATACGCGACCGCGGTCCCCGCGCCCCACGCCAGGAGCGCCAGGTGGCGCGCGACCGCCTCGGGGGCCGCGAGGTCCGCCTCCACCTTCGGCTCCCACACGTCGCCGTGGCGCGTGAACAGGACGCCGCCACGCATGACGAGATCCCGCGCCAGCGCGAGACGCCCGTCGTCCGTCTCCTGTGTCCCCAGGATCTCCTCCGTCGTCTGGCCGCCGCGCGCCCAGAGCGCCATCAGATCGTGCGCGATGTCCCCGGAGCGCGCGGCGGCGGTGATGCGCTCCTGGTCCGCGGCCAGCGTGGCCCGTCGCTCGTCACGCGGGAGCGCCACGTACGCCGGCCGGCGTACCCCGGTCGTGAGCTGGATCACCGCCAGCGGAAACCGCTCCCCTTTCCACCCCACGATCGTCGCCTCCGCGCCCCCCTGCTCCACGACGCTGGTGATGACGCCCAGGCGCGCCTCGCCCTGACCGGCGTTCATGCGCGCGATCACGATATCACCGGGTGCCAGGGCGACGTGCGTGGACAGACGCTGAGTCACGTCCTCGGGCGCGCGGGGGAGGTAGACGTCCTGCGCCCCCAGGCGCTTGCGCGCGAAGTAGGCCACATCGGCGTCGAGCAGCCCCTGGACGTGGACGCGCGTCGCCGGGGTGTAGCGCGCGCCGGTCGCCAAACGCGCCAGTTCGACCGTCGTCCACGGGCGATGTGCGCCGGCCGCCTCCCACGCTGCCCGATGGAGCGCGGCAAGGTCGGCGGGCAACGGGTCAGGGTCGTCCCGTATCAGGCTCCCCGTCGTCGCGGAGGCTCCCGGTGCCGTCGGTGTCGCCGCCTGTCTGGTCGCTGGCCGCGCCGGCGCGTCGATCAGCGTGACCGCTTCCCCGTTCACCGCGATCTGGGGGTGGTGGCGGGCGACACGCTTGGCCAGGGCGCGCAGCGTGTCCGGCTCCCCGTGCACCAGGACCGTCGTGCGCGGCTGGCTCCGCGCCACGGCCACCTCGATCTGCCCGGCGTCCGCGTGCGCCGACAGGCTGTACCGCTCCACGGCGCAACTCAGGGTCACCTCCTCCTTGCCCAGCGTGACGGTCGTGCCCTGCCGCGCTCGGAGGAGGGCCGCCCCCGGGCTCTCGTCGTCCTGGTACCCGCTGAACACGATGGCGCTCTTCTCGTCCGCCGCGAACGCGCGCGCGTAGAGCGGGGCGGGGCCGCCGGTCATCATACCGGACGAACTGATCACGACGGCCGCCCCCGGATCGTTCAGTAGCTGGCGGCGCCGGCCCGCCGTGACGGCGTAGACGGCGAGCGAGGGATCGGCGAAGAGCGGGCGGCGCGCGTTACGGACGTAGTTTTGCAGGCGCGGGTTGAGGTCGTGGACCTGCGCCTGGTAGAGGTCACACACCCCGCGCACCATGCCGTCGAGGTGGATCGGCACCGGAGGTAGCTCCCCGGTGGAGCGCGCCGCGCGCAAGATCAGCGCCACCTCCTGCGCGCGGCCCACCGCGAACGCCGGCAGCAGCGCCCGCCCCCCGCGCCCGACCACCCGCGCGACCGTCGCCACCAGCGCGCGCTCCTGCTCCTTGCGGTTGGCGTGGATGGCGTCGCCGTAGGTGCCCTCGGTGATCACGGCGTCGGCCTGGGGCAGCCTCTGCACGTCCATCCCATGGAGGGTGCGCTGGGCCGTCACCGAGTAGTCGCCCAGGTGCAGGACGCGGCCGGCCGGCGTGTCAATCAGGAGCATGGCCGCCCCGGCGATGTGGCCGGCGTGCAGGAAGCGCACTGTGATGGCGGGGTCGTCGAGCGGCGCGGTCGGTTGTGCCCACTCGACCGGGCGCACGCGGGCGAGGGTACGCTCAACGACCTCGGCGGTGTAGAGCGGTGTCTCCCCTTCTTGCGCGAGGTGCTCGGCCTCCATGACGCGCACGCTGTCGGCGAGCAGCAGGCGCGTCAGGAGCAGGGTCGTCTCCGTGCAGTAGATCGGCGCCGTCGGAAACATCTCGGACACGAGCGGCAGGGCACCGGTGTGGTCGATGTGCGCGTGCGTCACCAAGATCGCCTCGGGCGGCTCGGCGGCCAGCCGGTCGAGGGCGGGCAGACGGTCCTGCCCAACGCGCGCGGACGGGCGCATCCCCGCGTCGATGAGCACGCGCCGGTCCCCGATCCGTAAGATGCCGCACGAGGCACCGACTTCGCCCGCGCCGCCCAGTGGGATGTACTCCACCTTCACGCTTGTCCGTCCCCTCTCCCTCGTTCGTCCCTACGCGGCGCGCCGGTCCTCCCAGTGCGCTGGTGATGCCTCAGCCTTCTCTCTCTAGTGTCCCAGACGCGCCGCGAAAGACGTGGGTCAGCGCGCACCGTGGCCGGATACGCGGGCGTGCCCAGAGAGCGCACGCGTTGGCCGGCGTGTTTCTCCGCGCGCCGCGCGCCGTGTGTGGCACGGCCGACACAGGGCCGCGCCGGGCGCGGGGGAAAGGGGGCCTAGCGTCTACGCGCTGTACCCCGTGCCTCCAACATCAGTGCTGCGATTTCCCCGTGCGATCAGCGCGGCACCAGGTCGCGATCGGTGGAGCCCTGCCGCTCCTCGTCCCAGGCAGCGAGCCCCGCCGCGAATTGGAAGGACGCGGAGGCCAGGAGAGCGCCCCCGACGATAAACCCTTCCGCGTCTTGCAGGTTCGGATGCGTGCAGGCAACCACAAGCCCGTAGCCGGCCAGGGCCAGGCCGCCGACGAGCATGAGCGTGAGGAGCACGCGGTAGACCCAGGCCCCCAGCGCGGTCTTCGGCTTCATAGACTGGCGGAAGGCGTGCATCTCGGGGTAGAGCAGCGCGTGCTCTCCCGGTGTCGCCGTCTTCGCCCGGCGCTCCCGCTCGTCCGGCGTGAGGTCCTTGTACGGCACGGCGGCCGGGATCGCGTCGAGCGTCGGCGCGGCCGACAGCGGCGAGCGGCGGCGGGCGACGCGGCGCTGCTGGCGCTTCCAGCGCTCCTCGGCGCGGGTCCACCGCTCCTGGGGCGTGAGGAGCACCATGATCGACGGGGTGGTGTCAGCGGGGCGCATAGGCTGTGCCTCCTTCTCCTTTCACGATCATGATAGCCCTAGCGCGTTTACGGCGTCGGGAAGTGGAGCGTATCAGCCGCGCGGCGCATGACCTCCTCGCCGCGGCGGTCGTAGCGTTGCGTTGTCGTCACGCTCGCGTGCCCGGCCATACGCTGCACGGCGCTGATGTCGTTGCCGGCGGTGAGCAGATCACCCACGAACGTCCGGCGCATGTCATGGGGCGTCAGGGGTGGGATGCCCGCCTGCCGGGCGCGCTTGTTCAGCATCTTGTAGATCGCGTGCGCGCTCATGCCGGCACCGTCCCCAGCGATGCGGCCAGCCTGGTCAATGGGCACGAACAACGCGCCGGGCTCGGCACCGCGCAGCTCTAGCCACCGATCGAGGGCGGCGGCGGCGCTCGCGGGGATCGGGACCTCGCGCTGCTTGTCGTTCTTGCCGTGCAGGACGCGCAGCGTGGGTGGCGCCGGCGTGTAGTCGTCGCGCGTGAGCGCGGCCAGTTCGGAGCGGCGCAGGCCCCCGGTGTAGAGCGCGGCCAGCATCGCCGCGTCGCGCACGCCGGCGGCAGTCTTGTCTCGCGCGCACGCCTGCACCAACGCGGTCAACTCCCCCTTGGGGACGGCGCGCCCGCGTGGTAGGCGCTCGCCCTTGTCGGCCTTCACCTCGCAGATGCGGCGGTACTCCTCGCTTGTCATGGTGCTAGCGTTGCGGGCCTCCCGCGCGATGCCCCGGAACACAGCGAGCGTGAGGTTGACCGTCGCCGGCGCCGCCCGCTTGTGCGTGGGGCCGTAGGGCTGCATGAGGCGCTGCCGGATGCGTGCGACCTGAGCGGCGCGCAGGTGGTGCCAGGGGAAGGTCGCGGGGTCGGGTATCTCGAAGAGACGGGCCACGGTGCGCAGGCGCTTCCAGACGGCCTCCTGGCTGGCCGGTGCAAGGCTATTGATATAAGCGTACACAGGATCGGTGAGCGTCGCCTGTGTGGGTGCGAGCATCCCCGGCTCGTTGAAGAGCGCTAGCGCGTGTTCGGTCATGGGTTCCACAAAGGTCCTCAAACGATCCCTTCGCCGACGGTAGTGTCAACCCCATACTCTTGGGCCGCGGCCTTGAACAGGTCTCGCAGCAGGTCACGGTTGTGGTCGAAGTCCTTTTTGCCGATGCGTAGGCGTAGGATGCTGCCCGATACCGTGCGCTGCTCCAGCCCTGCTTCTTGCAGGCGCTGACGCCACTGTTCTTCGTCGGAGATGTGTGCATCGACGAGGACCCACTGCTTGCGGGGCCGAAAGACGACGAAGGTGAGCGAGCGCGCTGAGTCGGTGAGTCCGATGTAGAACTTGTTGTACTTGAAAGTCAGCTTGGGGTTGATCTCGCGCAGGAGGGGCAGGCAATCGTCGACAACCTTGAGCATGTCCTTCGGCGCTTGCTGCTCCCAGTAGGCACGATCGACCTGCTGACCCGGCGGGTCCTGGTCGTCGTCGGTGCCGAGCGAAACCTCGTCGAGCACCTTGGTGAAGTTGAGGATGATTTTGTCGTCCACCTGCAGCGCATTGAGTTGAATAGCGACGAGCGGGATGGCCCCGTTGAAGAGGCCAATGACATTGAGGAAGCGGCTGGTAATGCGCTCGGCTGCGATGACAGCGCAGTGCTCGTACTGGGGATAGCGTTTGCGCTCGATGTCCCAATACTCAATGGTGCGAATGATGTGGCTCTCGTCCACGGTGCCGAGCATGATCTCGACCTCGTAGCGCTTGCTCGTCTCCGGATCGCGCAGCAGAATATCGAGGCGGCCGGCCTTGGGGTGGATGCGTTCGGCGTCACGCAGTTCGAGGTCGCCGAGGCCCAAGATCGAGGGGTCATCCTTGATGCGTTCATGTAACCATGCTTCGTTGAAGCGTGGGTCATCCTTGAGCAGGATAGGCTTGGGCTTAACGTAATGAAGATCTGCCACACCACCACCTCCGCGCATTGCGCCACGTCTCCCGCTCGAATCTCTCCCGACAGCGGCATGTCATCGCGCCTACGTCGGTCATGGCAACTCTCTCCACTATCTTAACTATACGTCGGGAAACTGGTCACGGTAATGTATCTTACCGTAACCGCTTCGGACAAAGCGAAGGGCCGTCCGTGGGTACCCCATAGACCCGTGTGCGGCCTGACCGCTCCAGCAGACCACTGCGGACCTGCGCGTGTCCAGGTCGGGCGCGGGCGGGTCTATGGGGCACCCGCGCGACCAAGAAGACGCGGGGCGCGTGATCGTCGGGCCGCCGGACGATGACAACGCCCCCCGATGGCCCCACCGTCAAGCGTCGGTCAACCCAGCGCGCGCGATCACGGAGGCGCGCGCTTTGCGCCGCGCAACCTCGTCGACCATGGCGGTCCGCTCCTCGGCCGCGACAGCCTCGATCATCGCCTGCACCTCCGCGCGCTCCGTGAACGCGCGCGCCTCCGCAGCCTCCTTGGGCGTCGGCGGCGCCGACACCGGGAGCGGCCGGCCGGTGTACGCCTCGATGTCCTCCTCGGCCCGTTGCGCCCACTCCTCTAGGAGCGCGCGGATAGTCGCGACCTCGTAGAGCGGTCGCCCCTGGTCGTCGAGCGCCGGAGCCTGCCGCGCGCGATAGGCGTCGGGAAGGTTGTGGGCAATGAAGCGCAGGGCCACGCTGTCCGGCCCGTCCAGGAGCTCCCACAGGCGCACATGCGCGGGATCGAACACCAGGAACGCCTCCAGCGTCGGCGTGTCCAGGCGCGCGAGCGTCGGGTCCACGCGTACCATGGCCCCCAGGTAGCGGTGGAAATCGAGGAGCCCGACGGCGAGCGCGAGCAGTTCCCCGAGGTGATCCTTGCGCGGCCGTTCCCCCGCGCCATGGGGAGAGATATAGGCGCCCATCACCAATCTTCGCGTCATCGTCCCCTACCTTCCATCCATTGTCCGTTGTCCTCCGTCCCTCCCCCAGCGTCATACGCGCGCGGGCCTGGCGCAACTCGCCCCACGGCCACACTCACGCACCACGGTCGGGAGCATCTGGTCCATCCGCTGGTGGCGGGACCTTCGGCTTGTTCTTCGCGCCCTTCGGCCGCCCCTGCCGCCCTAAGTGCGCGCGTCGGTACGCCGCGATGGCCTCCGCCGTTATCAGATTCAACCGGGGGCTGATCCGCTCGACCGGCAACGTCCCCAGACGCACGGCCGTCTTGACGGTGCCCTGACTGATCCCAAGCTGCGCGGCCGCCTCGGCGGTCGTAAACAGCGTTCGCCCCTCTCCTTCGCCCTCTTGCACGCGCGTCCTCCCCTTCGTCGTGTCCCCCCTATCGTACCGCGTGGACCGGGGGAGGCGCGCCCCTCCGCGCACACCGGCCACCTGCCCGCGCCTTCTAACGCCATTCGGTTTCAGCATGGCTCACTCCTCCTCAATGCGCTGGCCGGCCAGGGCGTCCACCCTGGCCGGCGTCGGTCTGTCGGTGTCGGTCGCGCCCGACTCGCTACGCGCGGGCGTGGGCGTCGAGCCAGCGGCTCCCCTCATCGGCCAGGCTGTCCCCGGCCATGAGGGTGCGCGCCTGGGCCGCCGCATCGTCGATGATGGCGACGCGCCAGCGCACGTAGTCCTCGAAATGCGCCTCGTCCTCGCCGTCCCGCTCGTCGCGGTCGCACCAGCGGTCGAATTGGGCGAGCACCGCGCTCACGGCCCGGTCGATCACCTCAAAGAGCGTCGTCGGGGCCGCGTTCATCGGGCTGGTCTGGGGCGCGTCCTGCGCCTCCTGGGGGTCGTCCTGCCGTACCTCCAACACAATCATCTGGTTCATGCCCATGGGTGTTATCTCCTCTACGGTGGGGGAGCCGGCGCGCTCGGGGGAAGCGCGCCGACCCGCGTGGGGGGGCTTAGAAGGGGATCGCGTCGTCGAGGCCAACGCCGGCGCCAATGGCGATAGCGCGCTTGGTGGGCGGCTCCTGCGTGCAGGCAAACGGGCGGTGGCGCCGGAGCGCGTCCCGCCACAAGTGTTCTAGCTCCGTGTGGTGCGCGGCGCAGAGGGCGCACGTCTCGGCGCTGACCTGCCAGCCGTCGATGTGGTGCCGCTCGGTCGCCTGGGCGGTGCAGCCGAGCCACGCGCACACGCCGAGCGTCGGCGTCGCCTTGCGCGCGACGGCGCGGGCCTGGTCGCCCGCCTTGTTGCGCCCCAAGACCGGATCGCGCCCGAACTTGGCGCGGTACGACGGGGCCAGCTTCGCTAGCAGATACTCGCCCCAACCCGCCTCGATAGCGCGGGCGAACCCGACCGCGCCGATGCGGCTGTAGTGCGCGCGCCCATAACGGGCGAACGTCGCCTGCCCGCCCAGCCGCCCGCGCTCCTGGGGGGTGAGCGCGCGGGGCGTCCCGCCTGGGGCGGGGATAGCCGGGGTATAGGTATCCTGAGCCTGTGCTATCATGAGGTGAACTCCCTCGTAGGGGGTCTGTGTAGGCGGGTCGCCCAAAACTCTTGGCGGAGGTGGCGGCCCGTCTTTTTGTACCCTACACCCTAATTATATACCCTGCGTGGGGTAAATATCAAGGGTAAAAGGGCCTAAAACAGGGGCAAAATAGGTACATATTCATTCGGACAGTACCCCTATAAAGCGAACGCTTTTCAGGATATGGATCTGTGCGGTCGCCGTGGTGGCACGCCTAAAAGTGGCAATCTCGCCGGCGTCGCGTGAGTGCGCGCCGCATAATCCTCAGTCGGGGCAGAGGCGCGGAAACGTGCGTTTCCGGGGCGCTTGGGGGAGGGGAGGCGGTCTATTCTTTTTCCAAGTAGAAAGCCGTTGCCCGGCGCTCGCTCGCCCGTACCGGGGCGCGTCGCGGCCTCCCGTCGCAATGTGGCGCACGGCCACGCGACGGGAGGCCGCAGCCGCATAACCGATGACCAAGGGCGGCTCTCGCCCACGGGGGCACTAGACGTGCTGTGGCGGTGCCAATATGATCGGCACCGGCCGGCCATGTGTCGATGTAGCCGCATAGGGGAGCCCCATGCCATCCGCCGACCGTCCGCGTCAAGAGCCCGCCACCAACGCCACAGACAGCGATGAGCGTACAGCTGGGGCATTACCGGGGGTGAACGATCCCACGCGTCTCCCCTCCCTCTGGCGAGACCGTACCTTCCGCTCCATTTGGGGCGGTCAGACCGCCTCACTTTTCGGGGACCAGGTGACGAACCTCGCGCTGCCCTGGCTGATCCTGCTCCAGACACACTCGGCCTTCGCCGCAGGGGTGGTGTGGGCGGCGCGCTACGTCCCCTTCCTGGCGCTGGCCCTGGTCGCCGGCCTCGTCGCCGACCGTATCGAGCGGCGCACCCTTGCGATCTCGTGCGACGTGGGGCGCGCGGTGGCGATCGGGGCAGTCGCCGTCCTCGGTCTGCTCGGTCGGGTCCCGCCCCTCTGGGTGCTCACGCTTGTCGTCGTCGTGCTGGGCACGGGGTCACTCTTCTTCGGGGTCGCCTTCCGCGCCTGGTTACCCGATGTGACCAGTGACGACCGGCTCGGCCAGGCCAACGCCGCCCTCGAAGCCTCCGACGCGGCCAGCGTCCTCGTGGGGACGCCCCTGGGCGGCGCGCTCGTCGCTGCGGTCGGCCCGGTATTAGCCGTCGGCGCGGATGCTCTCTCCTATGCCATCTCGGCGCTCACCTTGGCGCGTATCCCCTCGGCCGGCCGTCCCGTTCGGCCGCCGACAGACGCCGGCGTAAGGCAAGACGGACGGCTACGCGCCGTATGGGTCGAAGCCCTTGCGGGGGTGCGGACGATCCTGCACACGCCGGCGCAGCGCCTACTCAAAGGGGCTGGGACGGCGCTGTACCTGGACGCGGGGGCCATCGAGGTGTTGCTAGCCACGCTGACGCAACTCCACTTGCACCTGCCCGCCTGGCAAGCCGGCCTGGTCTTCGGGGCCGCGGGCGTAGGTGGACTACTCAGTAGCGCGGTGGCGCCCCGCATCTACAAGTGGGGCTGGCAACGCGGCCTGGCGGGTGCCCTGGGCGTCGCCGCCCTGGGGAGCGCGGGGCTGGCCTGGGCCAGCGTCCTCGACCCTGCCCGTGGCTTCATCGTGGCCCTCGCGTCCAACCTAGTATTGGATGGGGCCGTCGCGTTGGGGTTCGTCCTGAGCGGAACGGCCAGCACACTCGTCACACCGCGCGGCCTACGGGGGCGCGTCAGCGCGGCCGGCGCGATCTACGAGGCGCTGGCGCGCGGCGGCGCGGCGGTTGGGTTAGGAGCCCTGGCCGCGACGGGCAACCCACTCCCGGCCTTCGTAGTGTTAGCCGGCTGTTGCGCCTGTGCCGCGCTCGTCACTGCCCGCGTGCGTGTAGGACCGATGGAAGAGTAAAATCTTGCCCCTTCTTTCTCCCGCAAATAGGCAACCGGCCGCCTAACCATGTCACATTTACATCGGTATGTATGTCCTGACGGACATGTTGCTTTCCAAGTAGAAAAGCCTCGGCTTGGCGCTCGCTCGCCGTCGCCGGAACGCGTCGAGACCTCGCCCCTTGACAAAGGGGCCGTGCTTCGGGTTATCCTGTGGATGGCGGGGAGCACTTGCGTAGTTGTGTACCCTGTTCCTCTAACCTACGGCCGTGTATGCCCGAAAGGGGTGCTTATGACGTTCTCGCCTGTCACCGCCTTGGCCTCGTGGAGCATACCGGCATGCCCTCTGCGGTCGACGTTCTAGGGCGCTTGGTGTAAGCGCACGTCCTGGATCGTCCCCTTCCCATCGTCCCCTTCCCTTTGTTTTCGTCGCCATCCGTGCTCCGCGCTGTCGCCGTGGGCGTCCTCATCCCGCGCGCGGCGCTGTCGTATCCCCCTGCCGTGTGCGGCTGCCGTGCGGGGATGGACAAGCGATGAATAGGAGAGCGTTATGGCCTTACACATTTTGCGTGACCTCGGGGAGGGGTTGATCGTGCGACGCGCGACCACGGCGGATAGTGACACCCTCGCGGCGCTCAACGGCGAGATCTTCGAGCCCATTATTGGCGCGACGGTGGGGCGGATCGCGCGCGGCGAGTCGGCCATCGGCTCCATCGAGTCGTTTACGGTCGTGGAAGATACCGCGACCGGCGCGATCGTCTCGTCCCTCGGCTTATTCTCGCTGCGCGTGACTTACGCGGGCATCCCCCTGGCCGTGGGGCTGCCCGACTATGTGCTCACACGCCCCGCCTATCGACGGCGCGGCCTCGTGCGCGCCCAATTCTCGATCATCCATGAGTGGAGTGCGGCGCGGGGCGATCTGATGCAAATCATCCAGGGTATCCCCTCCTACTATCGCCAGTTCGGGTACGAGTACGCCATCGAGCACGACGCGGCGCAGATCGGCACATTTGCCGACGTACCGCCCCTTGCGGAGGGCCAGGCCGAGCCCTATCGGTTGTGCCCCGCGACGCCGGACGATCTGCCCGTCGTGGCGCGCATCGCCGACGCCGCGGAGCGCCGCTATCTCATCGCTCGTCACAGGGACGACGCCTACTGGCGGGCTCTCTTCCAGCGGATCGCCGCGGGGAGCCCCACGGCCCCACGCACCCTCACCATCGAGGACAGCGACGGCGCCCTCGTCGGCTTCGTGCGCCACAATGCCGTCGCCACGGGCGACCAACTCACCGTCCTCGACTATGAGGTCCTGCCCGGTCACTCCTGGTTCGCCGTCACGCCGACCGTCTTGCGGTATCTGCGCGCCGTCGCCGCGCATCTGGATACCCCCGCGACGCGTTTCGTGCTCGACCTCGGCGGCGGACACCCGGCGTATCAGGTGATGCGGGAGCACGCGCGGCCCATCCCACCCAGCGCCTGGTATGTGCGCGTCCCCGACCTGCCGCGTCTGCTCAACCATATCGCGCCGGTCCTCGAAGCGCGCCTCGCCGCCTTGGCCCTCACCAACCATACAGGCGACGTGACAATCAGCTTCTACAACACCGGACTGCGCCTCACCTTCGACCATGGGCGCATCACCGCCGCCCCCTGGCGACCGATCGCGGCAAGTAGCGAGGGCTCCTTCTCCCTGGCCGGGGACGGTAGCAACGTTTCCTTCCCAGGCAACGTCTTCGTCCAGCTCCTCTGCGGCTATCGCAACTTAGACGACCTGGAGTATGCGTACGCTGACTGCGGCCACGATACCGACCAGACGCATGGGCTACTCGACGCACTCTTCCCCCGAGCTGTGTCGCACATTAGTTCGCGCACCGCTTAACAAAACGGTCACACGGGGGGCGGGGTCTCACTCTGCCGGAGCCGGACAACTAACGAGGCTCCGCCTCAGACCGACGAGGCATGGACGGTTTCGGAGAGAGGAAGCCTCTGGTTGCGGGCACAAACGGAGTACGGTATACCGTCTCCAGAGAGGACCGTCGAGCGGTCGAGGTGCC
>JAABUO010003725.1_pt1 | contig 18111 bp, 21 predicted proteins | sample 5559291 | NCBI WGS metagenome assembly JAABUO01 (sample SAMN10711878, study PRJNA513372) | rock metagenome | isolation source: Antarctica rocks | place: Antarctica: Victoria Land, Finger Mt sud | reverse complement strand
TGCTGCTGACTGCCTTGTGGAACATGAAAAACCAATGGACACAGCAACAGGGCAAATAATCCCCAAAAGGCACTTGCTGAGCAAAGGTACCCTCATCATGCTGCTGACTGCCATGTTTATACTCTCAAATACAAACCGTCCAATTACAGAAACAAAACTTTGCACCTGGCAAACTGGCAAATCAACTCTTGACGCACTTGCTGAGCAAGTATACCTTCATCAAGCTGCCGGCCGCCCTGTATAAACCCTAAAGTTGTCATGCTGGCAAGCCCTGTATAAACCCTAAAGTTGTCAGGCTGCTGGCCGCCCTGTATAAACCCTAAACTTGTCATGCTGGCAAGCCCTGTATAAACCCTAAAGTTGTCATGCTGCCGGCCGCCCTGTATAAACCCTACCCCTTGTCATGCTGGCAACAGATGTCCTCAGTCAAACCCTGGAATGCAAATCCCAAGTTGCAACTACAACCTGTTTGGGGGTTGATGAGCAAAGATTCTCTACTGAACTGACGTTGGCAAAACTTTTGTAGGAACCCTTCAAAACAAAAAGATAAAACTGAAAAAAGGGTGTTTAAGTCATTGAAATTGGTTTTTCAGGTGTGACAACTGCTTGCGACATGGGTGCAGTCCAAGACTCAGCAGATGCTTGGGACACGCTAGAGAATGTGTATGTGCCAGCCGCTAATGAAGGCACTCTGCCAATGCGCCTGATGGCTATGGTCCCCTTGCCCACATGGTCAGCTTCAAAATGCCAATGCCTGTTGCTAGTGGTGACAACAGCAATGACAATACTAATGTTGATATTACAAGAATGACGGTGATGTTCAAGCTTTGTGGCTCGTGATGAGCTGGGTACGTCTTGTCTCTTCAGAGAAGTCTGTTGTCAAATGCACAGAGTAGTGGGCTACCATGCTGCCAGAAACATGCAATGGCATGCCCATTCAACTGGCTGATAATATAGTTGAGTGGGCTGCCATGTTGTAGCATGAGGCAGGAAACGTGCTGCAACTGACTGAAATTTGCTGCAGCTTGCTGAGTTTGTAGATGACTCAGCTGCTGTGCTACAGCATGACGCCAGAAACATGCTGCAACATGTGTTGGAAGCATGGCGTGGCTACCCAGAAACCAAAGCTCTGCAGAAATGGATGTTTGAACTGCATGCAACACAGATTGCATGTCAATGTGCATGACGATGTAAGCATAAGGACAGAAACAACCAGCTCTTTGGTTGGCTTATGCGCTTCTGCTGACATCATATGCCATGCTGGTTCCAAAATGCCTATGGCAGCAGCCCTGCTGCTAAATTCTTGTCACGTCAGCAGCAATGCATGGCTTTAGGGCTAAGGCCTGAACTCTGAACATAGTGCATGTGAGACAAGCTGCCTCAGAGCTGCAAGCCACATTCAGCAACACGTTCTTTACTGATAGTTTCATAACTGCACACCTCAACCCTAACCCCTAGACATCCTCCGTGACGTGCTCAACAGGACCAATAGGCTGGTTGCCTAGCATCCCAAACTGCCCTCATGCACCAGCCCTCATGCAACAGCCCTCATGCACCAGCCCTCATGCACCAGTTTTATATGGCTTTAGGTTTTATGCATCATCAATGCTTCCAGCGTATGGTATCTTGCAGGCGTGAGTTACATGACTGGGTCTTATCTAGGGGTCAAAGCCACCCTGGGGGCCGTTTACACTGGGGCGGGTTAAAGGACTTTGCAGATGGCAGCCTAGGGTCCAGAACTGCCCTCATGCACCAGCCCTATACTGATGACCCGTCTAGCAGGGGGGTGCGGCTGACCCCCAAAGGGACCCTGCAGGAGATGGTGACTGCTGCTGACATGACTGGGCTCCAGGTAATCCCCAGCAGTCCCCGTATAATGCCTGTCTGGAAATTGGAGTTAGGCTTTAGCTTGCTGCAGATTGCTGTTCATGCCAGTGATTAGGGTTCCTCTCAACCCTAAATATGGCCCATGGTGTTTTTGCAGATTGCTCTTCACGCCATTGGGGATAGAGCAAATGATGAAGTTGCAGCCCTTTACCGGTCATTACCGCCTGTTACCGGGGGTAACACTATGAACCGTACCAGCAGTGTAGCTGTTAGGCGACACCGAGTGGAGCATGCACAGCATTTGTCAGGACCACAGGCCCTTGAAGCTCTCAGAGAAGCTGGTGTGGTGGCAGTGACTAACCCCCTGCACCTGATGTCGGACGTGAATATCATGGAAGCCAGAATAGGCAAGGGCAGGGCCAAGCCCCGCCTGGCCTTCCCCTCAAGGGCCCTTCTGCAGGTATGGCCTCAGTACAGCTGTCAGATCACCTCCTTCAAATTCAACATCCTGTGATCCGTGCATTTATACTTCTTGCTGACGTTCAGCACACTACATGCCCCAAGCATCGGTTTGTGAGACCTTGGCTTGCTGATACAAACAAGCTTCGCTTATCATCATCACCGTCTCAGGTCATTAAACAGTCATTCAATAAGCTATGTGCAATTATTGCTGTAAGTACACTCAAAAATGTCTGGCAAAGCATTTCCCTACTGCGACACACACAATCAGCGTATTGCTGGAACATGTGATGACGATTTTGAATGGTGTGGATTGACTGTTCGCCTGAGTGCTGCTTGCTCTGCGTAGCTTCACAGTCAGTCAGTTCGTTTTGCCCGTCTGTCAGACTTTAGTTGCTACTTCTGCCTTTCAACGTGCATATGCCTTTTGTAAGGAAGGACAGACCCCGATGTTGTTTCTCTCTCTCCATGGCACCTGCTAACCTAGACCCTGCATTGCTGCCTTTCAGTGCTTGTTTGAAAGGCAGCCGGTTTGCCTTTGAGTTGAAGATCGAAAGGGAGGTGACAGGCAATGGGAGCTTTGTGTCCTGTGACTTGCCTAACAGATCCAGTCAATCAAAAGCCATTTGTCCCAATTGTACACACAGCACACCAATTGCTGCATGCTGTGATTACAATTTTTTTTATAACAGGCTCTGACATGCAGAGATTTTTGTCTGTTGTCTCAAACATCATCACAATGCAGAAACATGTTTTTTCTGTCCCCAGGCGTTTCTGAACTTAGATTTCTAGTGTAGGCATGACGCGTTTGAATTAAACTAAATGTTTTGGGATTGAAAATAGCTATAGGTCAAGACATACCTATGTTGCCTATCAGCCCCTGCATGTTGTCCAGACCCTGAAAGGCACTGCTTGTAGGCAGGAGTGGCAGTTGCCTTTTGGGTCTGACTAGCCAGTCATGACAGCAGAGCCTTTGACCACATTACAGAGAGCTTCTGAGGACAATTTTGCAACCATAGTGACACCTTGCTCAAAAGGCAAAGACCCTGCCTATTGTTTGGACATTCAAAGGCACTGCTTGTAGGCAGGAGTGGCGGTTGCCTTTGGGTCCGATTGGCCAGTCATGCCAGCAGAGCCTTTGGCCACAATGCACACAGCTGTCAACAGTGACAATCTGACCCTGCCCAGTGGGGCCCTTTGGGGCCCGGGGGCTTCTGTGAGTCCTGAAGAAGCCCTGCGAGCCCACACACTGGGAGGGGCTGTTGCATGCAACCTGGAATCTGAAGTCGGCGTGTTGAGGTGTGCACAGCTTCTTGTAGTCTTCTTCAATGCCACATCTGTATGACTTAGTTGCTTTACTGAGTTGTAACTATTCTTGTTCTCCGTCCTCTTCCTCCTCCTCCAACTACATTTTCCCACAGCTGTGGTCACTACGCAAATAAGGTTTGTGACTTGTGTTGCTGGAGCAGAGTTCAGCTGCCATCCAACACAACTGGATGAGCAACCTTGTTGGCAAAGCTGCCCAAACAACTCACTGCATTACACTGCCTCACTCCTAGTGTATTCTGCTGTCCAAGGTATAAAACAGCCAGTGTATATTGTTCACACCCTGATCTCACAAATGCTGCTTCTGCAATACCCCAGGCACAAGTAGTGCCTTTAGGGATGATCTCAACAGCTGGGGACCCTTCAAAAAAATGGAGTTCAGGAAAATGTTGCTTGTGCAGGCCCGGCATGAGAGCAGACTTCAGCGTCTTTCAGCACAACCTATTGGGGACCCTCACTGGGGATTTGTCTGCACTCCCAGAGGTCATGGCCACCTTTGTGGATGGACAGTGCTCCTTTGGATGCTCAGCCTTCCCTTTGGCACCTTCTATGGCACCTTCTGCAACACCTTCTATGGCACCTTCTGCAACACCTTCTGTGGCACCTTCTACAGCACATTCTACAGCAGCTTCTGCTCAGTCTTGAAAGCAAAGACAGTCACAATGGCTCTTGTACATCAATGTGTACCATCTATCTTCAGCAGTAGGGCCGACTGCGGTGAAATACAATGTACAATGACATCAATGGCATTAATGACAGACCAGTGCAAAGGAGGCCAGTGTATATCAGACTGAACCTGTGCAACATAATGGCGCCTAAGGTAGCTGCAAATGGTTGTGTGTGACAAAGATCGACAGGTACTATAGCAGCTGATGAAAGGCTCAGAAGGGTATAGAGGTGGCGTATTTGTCAGCAGATGTCTCACAGTGGTTCTGAAGATGTGTCAATGTAGTCAGTGTCTGCAAGCCTCAACAATCAAAATAGCTTGTTGAGAATTAAAGACAGCGAGAAGCCATAGTGGCATGTATGCAGATGCAAGCTAAAGCACTATGCAAGCCGCTCATGTGAGTTTTGCACTGAAACCTTCCAGTGGAATGGTGGCGTGTCTGTCTTTGGCTTCTTTGTGAACTTTTTATTGCAGTGACGTGGCCCAATCACTTTCAGCTTGCAGACAGCTTGCCTGCACAGCTTTCTGACAAGACCATCAGCTTCCCATTGAGGGGTGTTGGCTGGCGTCTTGTCCATCTGACAGACAATGACAGTTTATAGTGTCATAAGGCGAGTCGCTTCTCTAAAGCACCTGCCATGTGCACATTGCGTCTCACCCCTTGTATGCAATGCAGACCGGGTAGTTTTGATTCCCTGCCGCAGTGTAAACCTCAGGTAAACAGCCAGTCTCTAGCTTGCACGGCAAACTCTCACTGCATGTCGCTGCTAGCCCTACAACACTCTCTACAGTGTTTATGCATGCTGACTTGTATATCAGCTGTACAGCTGCACATGTGGCTGTAAAACATGCATGGCCTACTGCACAAGATTTTCAAACTTGTGCTGTTTTTTCAGAGTATGCTCGTTTGAGCCAATCTCATCTTGTTTGGATTGGGTAACAAGCACAAAGCCTTGAAAGTTCAGATTTACAACATGATATTCCTGGCTTTTCATTTGATACAATGACAGGAAGACACTAACGCACCTATGGCAGCGTTATTCAAAGCCGTTTCATGCTGTCGTTGCTTGCTTGTCTTAAGCTTGATATGACCATCAAGGCACAAGCAAGTGCTCAATGGGAATGTCATGATCATGCCAGCTTGTCATGAGGTCAACGTCTGATTGCGAAAACCACTGTTACAGTCGCACAGCAGCTGTGCAGTCTCTTCTAAAGTTTGCAGTCAATGCATTACAGCTGCAAATGATATCTTAGCAGTCCACACTAGATTGGCCTGTGCAGCCTATGCAGAAGAAGACGTGCACAAGGGGACAGACTCGCCACATTGAGTCGTGACGACATGATGATTCATGCTTGCGGGTATGCTTGCGGGTACGTTGCAACAAGTCGCGCTGAATGTGAGACCGCTTTGATCTTAGTCACGATGCAGATCCCGTAGCCTGCTCTCGTTTCCTTACAAGCAGTCGCCTGAAATTGGCTTGATCTGCAATATGCCATGTCTGAAGTCGCTAGCGACTGCAGACAGAGGCACATTGGAAGTATGGCACTTGGCTGGGAATGCTGGTCAGAATGTCGTGTTTCTGCACGCCATCGCTTTTCACGTCGCTCTGTATGAGCCGGTGGTAGGTGCCCGTCTATGGTTGATAAGCTGAAAAAATCTTCTCAGCAGCGCAGGCCGTTTTTGCACAGGCAACAGAGCTTGCCGCATTTTACTCATGCTTTGGAGTCCAACTCCAAGGTCAGTCAATTATGCTGACATCTCGTCAAGACTGGATGGAAATGTATGTCAGAGACCTCCTGTGTGCCATGGATCAGCTAGATCTGAGAGGTGAAACTTCATGACTTTGTCACAAGACTTTGAGTACTGGCGTGAGGCAGTCAGGTGTTGCTCGTACATGTGCGTTGCCAAGTATTGGATTGAATAGTTGGCATGAATTGAAAGCCTGATGTTGGTGACATCTTGTGTCTAGATAGGTGCTGTGAGAAGCTATGTGCCTCACAAGCTGCCCTGTGTACAGGTTGTTATGCTTTTGCGCATTCTGGCGGTGGTCAGCTGGCTCTTGCAGCCGAAGCAAAATGCCCTGGAACCTTTGCTGCAATCTATGCCTTTGAACCAGTCCTCAGTTTGCCAGCATCAATGCAATGGTGCATGACCCTTTTTTGTCAGCATACCAGAGCCTCACTGCTAGACAGCATCGTGTCTTGTGGCAAACGCTCTCTGGTGTCTTTACATGCAACTTGTCGGTTGATGCACACTGTTTGTGCATGTAAACCACATGGTGGTCTCTTCGTGTCAACACATGAGCAACCACAGCTACAGTTGCGCCACTGGAAACTTGACATCAAGACTTGCACCTATGCAGTCTTGATTACGACACACTTGCACCGCTTTGTTTTGACCTGTCTGCCTTGTAGTCTGGCAGGCATTCATAGGGCAATAGAGAGTGTAAGCAGCCATCTGTCAAGTTATGCACAATGGTTTGGAAACGGTAAACTATAGTAATTGCATGTGGCATTTGAAGGCCTCTGGCTCACCAAATTTCACTACACAAGCTTCATGGCGGCACTGTGAAGCACTGTTGTGCATTCTTTGTGGCAGTATGCATGTGGTACCCATGCTAGTACCAGAAACAACGATCCTCCAGGATCTCAGTCAGCCAACAGAAGCTTTCCACACTACAAACACAATGTACTGGGATGTTCCAATGGGTTTATGATCTGTGCAGTCCAGTATAATACTTGGCTTCTCATTGCATTGATGCCGAAAGGTGTCTTCTTTTCTTTTTTTATGATCTGTGGAAGCTCCTGTGCAGGAGGACAACATTTTTACCTGAAGCAGCTCGCCGCCGCAAGGGCCGGTTCAAGAGTAAAGCAGATGCAATGCAGCGCTTGAGGTGCAGAAAGCCTTTTGCCCAGTTCAACGCCGCCTCATGGCAAGCGTACGCAGACTATGGGTTGACACAGGAATCAGGTAGTGTCTGTCACCAACAGGACAGGCCCAGATGTCCTGGGCTGTTAGCCTTGGTGTCTCCACAAGAAAGATCTGGTGCGTGACATGATATAGACCCATTTTGCCGCTGGTGTGCTGACTGCCACAACAGGACCTCGCACAAGGAGCCCTTGACCCTAGCAGAAGGCTTGTGTTGCATGAGTGAAAGTACAGACAGACGGCTTGACAGGCAAATGTACAAATGAACAAGCAAGCAAATAGCTGAATGCTTAAATGAATGAACGCATGAACTGGATGCACTGTCAGCACCCTAGCTTTGCCTGCATTGTGGTGCTGCATCAAGGTTTGAACAAAGACTGATGTGGTCAGAGGCATGGTGCACTGTTATGTTGCATGGTGCACTATCGAGTTGCATGGTGCATTGTTAACTTGCATGATGCAATAGTAAGTTGCATACCAGCTTGTCACAGCTGATGTTGCTCAACATAATGCATTTGTGCATATGCCTTGGCATCTGACATCCGCCTCATGTGCGACAATGCAACACACCATTCAACCAGCGCTCATGCGCAAGACCTTCAACTGTTGCACACAGATGGAACGTGCTCATTGGCTTGCTCCCCAGAGGCTGAGGCTCGGTTCTATGAAGCTCACAACCACTATGCAGTGCATCAAGGTCACTCAGACCATCCTAGGATTTCATGCCCTATCACAATCGCAGTGGGCGTTTGTGATGACCATACGCCAATGGCACTCTTCATGGAAATGGGTGTGCATCAGTGGCAAAAGTTTTGCCATGGAAGGCTGGAGAGGTGCTATAGCTAGCTAGCAATACTTCAAAGCAACATTCAGTGCATCATGTTTGATTGCCAGTGGTGTTCATGCATATGCACATGCATGTGTATTGCTGTTATGAAGAACGATGTTGCCTGCCTGGGGCACCTCACTAGTACTGGATTTTCTCACCATTGGTTCACCAATATTAGCACCAGTGCTCCAACCTGACATGGCACAGCTGTCATAATGCAAGCTTTGTTCAAATTTGTACCCTTGGACCCTTGTTGTAAAGGCATACTGTTTTTGGCAGTAGGTGCTGCTGTCAAATCAGCTAGCTAGACTTCTAGACTACTTTCTGCATGTTTGTTTGTTTGTTTGTCTATTCCAACAGATGCCATGCATGGCACATGCTGCCTTCCACTGACATAAGCAGTTGCTGGTCGTAGGCTTGAAGGGCTGACTCACATGGGTCCAATGGAGGATCCTGTCCGAGTGGGTGTGCAAGCCCTGCACACATTCAATGCAAGCAAAAGCAAAGCAACATGGGCTGCTCTTGCAAGTTGTGACAATATCTTGCCTCTGAGCAAGCTGTGATGGCATGCGGCCGTTGCCCTTACCATGTCAACTACCATTGCATGTTTGGGCACAACCCAATTGGCAAGTCATGTTAGGCGTGACTTGATGTCATCAGACTCTTGTCAATGGTGTTGGTGAGGGTGTACAGCACCTTCTATACCACCTTGTACACTACCTTCTACAAGACCTTCCAGCTAGTCTTGACGAGTAAGACAGTCATGATGGCTTTGGTCCATCAGAGTGTACCAGTCACCTGCAGCATTTGGGCCAATTTGCTGCAAAATTCAGTGTACAAAGTCACCGGTGGCAGTCATCACCTGCAACTGTAAAGGTGGCCAAAGTATGTTAGAGCATCAGCTGCAAAGGCAGCTGCCTGACACAGCTCTTGACAGCTGTGACAGCAACTGAAGAAAGATGTGACTCAATGCAGTTCATGTCTGCAAGCCTCAACAATGATCATAGTTTGAGGAGGACAAACAGATAGGGAACGGCCATGAAAGTGTGTGTGTAGATTCAAGATAAAATGCTAGGTAGGTCCTCCAGGCAAATGCTGTCAATGGCTTGTCCGTCTTTGATCCTTTCGTGGATTGTTACAACCTCGTTGCTTTTTGCATGAAGACAGCTTGCCTGCAAAATCCTTCTGACATATGCATGCATGCTAGACTATCTTTCTGTTTGATGCTAATGTCTTGACTAGGCTAAGCGCTGTGTGTGTTTGATAGGTAACAGCTCGAGATTGCTAGAGCAGCCTATAGGCAGTGGTATGCCTTGAGGTTGTCTCGAGCTCATTTATATGCTAATCAGCTGCAGCTGCTATGCTTGCGGCAATGTTTTCCACTTTGCAAACTTGTTAATCAGGGAGAGTAAGACTCACTGCTAGCATGACACAATGTAATGTCTGTTTTTAGCTTCATGACGAAGTCAGGCATGCAGGATTATGTCATGCTGCGTGCAGTGTCAGGTTTGTCTCGCAAAAGCTTGGATTTCATATGCACCTTACTTATCTACATCCAGCATGTTACACAGATTAAAGTCGACTGAAGTACGCAGTTCATGAACAGACCGCATGCACATTCGTTCAATTGAGTTTTGCACAACCGCAAGCAATTTCATTTCTAGTGCCCAATTTCAGAAAGAAAAGTGACTAAACAAAGTGCGAAACGGTACCTGTCTTGCACTTTGTCAATTGCTGCCATTGCCAATGATTGTGGATTGTGTGATTTGCCAAATTTGATCAATTTGCTACTTTGAAGACTATTCAAATGCAGACTGGTACCCAGAAATGAGAGACCACAGGACAAAGCTGGGTTCCGTGCATAACTCATACTCCTGTGTAAACTGGCTGAATGTTCTATGTTGCTGCTTGCTGTAAAGCTATATTGCTGCTCGCTGTGTAGCTATATTGCTGCAAAATCAGCTCAGCATGATGCCTGTAATTCTAAAGCATTGTGTCGGCCAGTAGTAGAAAAGGGATTGTACTCTTCATGCAGTTTGAAACATAACTGTAAGCGGACTCTGGTGCTGCGCATTCTTTCCTAACTTAACACTCAAATGGCTGAAATGCCAGGGAAGCTTTGACCCAGCTTGGGATCACCTCAAGCTTCTCTCTCTTGCGTTGACTGACAGCGTTGTCTGTTCGTTTTCCCTTTTGTTGCCCCAATTTTTCAAGTCCCAAGCTCATGTTTTCAAAATCAGTACTGCACCTTCAGCTGCAGTAGTCTGCCCAGACATCGTTCACAGCTTTGCTGATCTCTCCTGACAGTACCTGCCACTTCTGGTCGTACTGCAGCTGCTTATCCGGATGGTACTCTGCCGATGCCTTTCTCAGGGCTTGTCTGATGTTGTCATACGCTGGCTCGGCCAGGTTACTCTTGAACTTGGGTGGATGGCTTTGCTTGATGTGCACAAGGAGATCCCGCGCGCCTTTTGCCTTGGCTGCCTTGATCTTCTTCAGCTGAGGCTCAAGCTCCTGCAGTACTGATGCAAGCTTCAGCTCAATGAACCAGTGTGGATCAGCTAATAATCATGTACATGTCTAGTGCTCAGCTTGTCCAGAGATGGAATTGGGGCAAGGAAACATATGGTCTACACGATATGGGAGGGTTGGTATACGCATAATGGCCACTCCACATTATAGTCCCAACCACACTCCAAGTCCAGGAGTGGTTCAGATGTGTACAGCTTGTATGATGTAGGAGTGTTTCGCATGAGGATGGGCACAAAAGCACAGACCGTGCCACTGTGAAATGCACCCTAGACCCTGTTTCTTGTTTACGGATGAAAAGGTTGCTACATGTTCACGTCAGACACTCGTGGAAAAGCTGCTTGATGAGTGTGACTCGAGGCTTGAAACCTGACAAAATGAGCAAGCAGTGAGCAGGAACAGCATATGGTATGTTGATGGGACAAAAGCTGATCAAGGCATATGCTGTTTTGTACCTTGAAAATTTCAGCTTGGTCCTCATCTTGCTTGGCTTGCTCCTCTGCTGCTTGCTCTCTTTGAATCCTGGCCAGAATCCTCTGACAATCCTGTGAAGCACCAGTCATAGGATCTTGGTTTTTGTGTCAAAATTTGCTGCAGCCATCAATGCTTTACCCTGGTCTGACTGAGATTACCTAATGACAAGGACAGTGCAAGTAATGCAAGCATTACACTGATGAGTGCACATCCAGAAGGCACAGACAGACAGACAGACAGACAGACAGACAGACAGACAGACAGACAGACAGACAGACAGACAGACAGACAGACAGACAGGCAGGCAGGCAGGCAGGCAGGCAGGCAGGCAGGCAGGCAGGCAGACAGTGACAGACAGAGAGATAGACAGACAGACAGACAGACAGGCAGGCAGGCAGGCAGGCAGACAAACACACAGTTGCACAGATAGTTGGAAGACAGGGGCACAGGCAGGCAGGCATGCAGGAAGGCTCACCATGTACCAATCATGTCCAGTGGGGTGAGGCTTGATGTGGTGAGCCAGCTGCACTGCACGTTTGCAGTTCAGTACAGCCTTGTTGCGCATCTTCAAGTGCACGTCAAACACTCCCCCCAGTCGTGCATGAGCACGGCACTCGTTCAGCAAATCCTGCTCCTCTGTCTGTCTGAGCGCAAGTGTGTACTTGTCCACTACCTGCCACACCTCTTCTTCATGAGGATGTGGGCCAAAACTTGCCAGCTGTCTGTCGGCCTGTACTCTAGCCTGCACAAGCATGGCCCACTATGTTAGCCTGAATGTTACAGCATTACAAAGTGCTGCAAGAAATATGTAAGGTACCTGTGCTAGCACATAGCAACAAACAAAAAGAACGGCTGCAGCATCAGCGTCAGCATCACGACAATAAAGACAATAAAGATACGCTGACTGGAAACACAGGCAGGCAAGTGTGTTCTTACTTGAGCTGACTCGCAGGTGCACCTAATGAATGTGTAGATTGCTTCCTTGAGCTTCTCAGCTTTATGGAATAAGCCAGAGTCCTTGAGGCGCTGTGCAGACTGTATTGCGACCTCCACTGGGCCAGCAGCCTCATGACCACATTTCAGGCCTGTCTTGTAGTCAGATCCTGCTGCCATGCAGCGCTGGCCATAGGCAAGGATCCACTCCGCTTCGTCCGTGATCAGCTTACATTTCAGCACCACCTGCTTGGCGGTACTGCTGACCACTCTAGTCCAGAACGACAGAGCATCGTTAAGATCCAGATCTGGATTGCTCAGTGCACCTCGAGCTGAGCGTTTACACGACTCATACGCCAATTCGATTGCGGAAGTAGAAGCCTGGTCTACTGCGGATGTCAAATGACTGAAAGCTTGCTGCACGCATTTCAAGCTGTTCAAGGTGCCGGCGTCCTTCTGAGCAAAGATCAGGTAAGCATAGCACAAGGACAGCTGTGCTTCGGACCGCTGCAATGCTGTTGTGGCCGCCCGGGTGGCCTCACTATAGGCTTGTAACACCTTCGCCTGCCGTTGAGCGTACAAGCAGGGCGCCAGGCCGTTGCTGAGACTTGTCAAAGCACGCTCGGCTGCGGTCAGCAGATCATCAAAGCAAGTCATGCTGCGCCCTGCACGCGGCGTAATGCACCTGGCCTGGCAGCTGCAACTGACCAAGCAAGTGTGCGCCTTACAAACCCCTGAGATGCAAAGACACTCGCGTCGATCGACAGGATGTCGTTCCAGATTGTCACTCGCGGTTTCCGAGAATTTATACCCACAACAAGGCATTTGTGGAACTGACATGACCAGCTGCCCTTCCAGATTTGACATTTGTCTTCTTGTATATGTGATCAGCATAAAGCATTGTAATTTCTCTCTCTCTCTCTCTCTCCGCGGAGCTTGCTACAGCGCTCGGGGGTGCACGGCGATATGCTGGGCGCAGTGTAGTTCTTATATGATGGCTCTCTGCTGCACACGAGGGTCAATGGCCAGTGTCGCCACAGCCAAAGTCTACCCATTGGGCTAAGACAGGGCTGCTTACTCAACTGCCATACTGTTTGGCATCTGCATTGATGGCTTACATCACCATTTGCAGACCACGGCTCCGGCTGCTGGTGTGCAGGTCCGGCCTTTGAAGCTCACAGACCTTGTTTTTGCTGCTGACACCTGCTTGGCTGGCAGCCCTTAAGCTCTCATTGATGCCTTGGTCAATGATTGTGTCGCACTGCGTATGGAGATTAGTGTGGCAACGACAAAGGTGATGGTGCTGTCCAGATCTTCTGCTAGATAACCTACTCCAGCAGCAGTGGTTTTCACCTGCAGTGGCCGTCCAGTGGGGCAAGCTGCAACTGACACTTTTAATTACCTGGGTCTGCACCTACATGCATCAGGGGATATGTCTCGCTTGCCATCTCTCTGAAAGCAAAGGTGGCAGGCTCTTGGGCTCTGGTGCAGCAACTTCTTTTTCAACTGCAATTGGGCAACAAGGTCAACCTCCAATGATCCCTGTTGCAAAGCATCCTTGCACCATCTCTGCATTGCGGCTGTGAACAATGTTGGGACAACAGCTGACAATTGTACATGCTTACTGACAGTAACTTACAGCATACAGTGACTTACAGCATACAGTAACTTACAACATACAGTGTAAGCTGTAAATTACTGTATCTTGACAACTGCGGCTTCATCCTGCCTGGCTTAAATCTGAAGCAGTGTTGTAGAAAGTTGTTTGAGGGCCCCTAGCCAGCACTGTCCTCATGTCGCAGCAGATGCGTCTGGTGAGTGCAAAGAGCCAGAAGATGTGAAGGTTGACCATAAACAGGCAAAGTGTCCTCAGGCAGCTAGCTGTTGCTTTGTTGATGTTGGACAGTCACGTTCCCTGTGAGGGCTTGCTGCCATTGGGCTCACTGCGTGGGCCTGCCAAATTGCACGGCATTAAGAGGTGGGTGTGGGTGTGGGTGTGGGTGTGGGTGTGGGTGTGGGTGTGGGTGTGGGTGTGGGTGAGACCAGATAGCCCATGTGACTATTGCAGCCTTTCACAAAATAGACAAGGGCCCCGGGGCGACGTAGACAAACACAACCATCATCAGGAAACTGTCATCCTGCATGAAGCAAACAATCATAACATAGAGACGTCTAACTTTGCATAACTTTGCGTAACTTTGCATGTGTCCAGAGACCTCATACCATTGCCATGATCAATGCAATATGTCAACGAAGAATTTGCACTACACAAGCAGTCAGGCAGCACCATTGCATGACATTCGTCTTCTTCAGGCGTCAGTCCACCCCGGATTGGCATTCACGCTCTATTCTGCTTGTATAATTCATGCCGCAACAAGTCAGGCTGGGAAAAGTCTCCTGAATAGCAGGCCAAAGCAAGATCTTCCACGATACCTTGCAAGCGCTGAGGCGGGGCATCGTAGTAAGCTATGTCCGATGCGGCTTCGAGAGTGCGCTTTTTGAAGAAGGTCAGTCCGCTGATGCTCTTGCAAATCTTCATGCCAACAAAGGCGCAATGTCGTTATAAGCAACAGCTGTGTACCAGCTGTTGGTCTGAAGACCACCGATCTTGGCAGGCTTTGTCTGCTTTACACTGATGAGGTGCAGCGCTGACTGCAGGATGATAGCGACAGTGACGAGGATAACACGCTCAACAGTACGTGCTTTAGGCTGCTGTAAAGTGTGCATACCAAAGCAGTTGTCAAATAAGCAAAGTGAGATGTGTTCTGCAGGGAATTCCTCCAAAAAGAAGCTTCACAGCCATGACTCACTGGACTCTATCACTATTCACGAAGCTGCAGAGAGGGGATCATCAAAAGACATAGCCAGGTAAGGTTGCTGTTGCAGCTGTTTGCAACTACACTGTCAGCAGAGTGATGGTTTCACAGTTCAATGCATCACTTCCTGTGTAGGATGGTTGAGCGCACTATGGACTTTGACATCAACCAAAGAGACCGGTATGGCCGGACAGCGCTAATGTGGGCGGCAGAAATGAATCACAAGGAGACAGTCGAAACTTTGATTGATCTGGGAAGCGACCGCAAGCTTGTGGAGCCCCAAGGTGGCAGGTAACAAACATCTGACAACTTGCACTCTATGTAGCTACACACAGCATCTGCAGACCCCTAGTGTGAGTCAAGTTTGTGATGCCAAGCAGTCTGGGCTGCAACGTGCTCACAGATTGCATGCTGGTGTTGCGAAACGGTGTAAGCGCCTTACAGCATAGCAGTCCAGGCAGCCTTCTGTTGTCATGTGATTGCTCAGGGTGCATACAACACTGCTCAGCAGATGCTGCCAGTGTGCCTGGGGACAAGACATTATCCTGTTGCTCTCATGCCAACAAGCTCATATTTTTGATTCTGGTGCATCAGCATATGCAGCAGCAGAAGTGTGAGTCATGTTGTCTGTGCGTCATGTTGCCTGTGCGTCATGTTGCCCTTGCAACTTGTCAGGCGTGCAAGCCTGCCAATGCTATAAATCGAGGGACTGTGCCTCTTGCTGATTCAAAGGGTTCATTGCAATGAGTATAAATCTGTGCTTTTTGAACTACTCTCCAGTGTGTATGGCAGATGGCATTTCTGATACAATTTTTGCATACTTTCTTGTCAGTAGCAGCAGGTAGTTGCTGTGTGTGCTGCGTACAGCCTGGCAGACAGTGTGCACCGTGTAGGGCCAATGCTGTTACGTTTTGCATTTGCAGAAGCACTTTGCAGTTTGCTGCTGCTGACACGCGATATCATGTCTAATAAGCGCATTTTAAGTAGGCAGTAGTGCCCAGGAAGTGCTGTGCATGTGTTGCTCAAGCACCAGAATGGTCGCCTCATACAGTCCAACATATTACTTTTGCAATCATGCTGTTGTCATGATCATCACATCTGTGCATGCAGGAATCTGCTGCATGCAGTTTTCAGGGCTGGCAACACCCCTGGGCAGCCCAGTATAACACTTGGCTTCTCATTGAATTGACGCGGAAAGGCGTACTCTTTTCTTTTCTTTTTCTTTCTACAGCAATACTTCCTCAATTCTGACTCTACGCATGCAGGAGTGCTTTGCATCTGGCTGCTAGGGCTGGCGCTTTGGACGTCTTGGAAGTGCTGCTGGAGGATCTGGAAAAGGCCGACAGGCTGGAGTACGTCAATGCTGCTGACAAGAGCGGCATGACACCAGTGTTTCTGGCCAAGCAAAGAGGTCTGCTCCCTTCCCTGATGTGCTGCATGCATGGTCTCTTACATGCTCTTTTCAATCCCGAAACGTCTATTTTAATTCAGAAACATCGTCCCTACATTGGAAATCTAAACTCAGAAACGCCTGGGGACAGTAAAAAGGCGTTTCTACATTGGGGAGACTACTTAGGTCTTTTACGTGGTCACTTTATTCAGGCTGGATTGTGGGAACATCACTGACAAGAACAGCAGCATGTTGATCAATCGAGCCGCTTATGTCGCTCCCATCTTGAACTTCAGCTGTTGCGCAAACTTCTTCTTCTGGTTACCTGGGCTCATGGACAGGCTGAGATGCTGGACCATGTGAAGGTTGCCGACAAGGGTGGCAGCACACCTGTCCATCTGGTCAAGTTGCAGTATTTAAGCAGTGGGAGTATCTCTACTAATAATAATAATCAAAACGCTTTCAAGCTCATGGTGAGCTAGGTACGTGCAGGACAAGTCTTGTCTCTCCAAGCAGTGGGAGTATCTCTGCACTGCCTCAAATCAGGCGCACATAAGCAACAGCAATGTTGCAAGTAGCAACAGTGTCACATACAAGTCACAGCAGGATCAGAGTATTAGAAGGTGACACAGGCTTTGTCTATAGCTCAGTGTACACACATCACCACTGAGGTCGCCTGTGCAGAAGCTATCTGAAAGCAATCAAACAGCTTTGGGGCACCAGCTTTAGCTCAAACATCAACACTCAGCTCTCAGCTCGTGCCGTGACAGAGTGTTGCTCAGCATATCTGCAGGCAGTGTAGTTGTGGCAAACACAATGCCTACTGTCAGGACACCCAAGGCTGATTTGCTTGAGTCATGTGACTAGGGCTGTTCTAAGCCACGTCACCCACTTGAGTTTCATGGGCACTAAGAGTGACATGTGACAGGCTACCAGCTGCGCCAGCTGTGATCAATCTGCTGACTTTTGCCTCCTGCAATTGCAGTTTACCAACTAAAAAACGATTTTTTTGGACCTGAAACAGCAATTTGCATTAGCTCACCACCAGCAAATCCTCCAGCGTCTGCCTGACAACATGATCAGCCATGTTCAGTTTGAAGATACATTGCTTGCATGCAGGTGAAGACGCACTGCCTTCATTCAAGTACCTGATGGCATCTGGAGCCAAGTACAACCAGCAGGCATGGAAGGAGCTGGGTGCCCTACCCCCTACCCCACCCTCCCCCACACCTCTCAGCAACTTGGTCAGTCAGAAGAGTGGCAACTTGAAGGCAGTCAGTTGACATTGCATTCAACAGTGCTGAATAGTCACAAGAATCTTTTTGCTCCTGAGACGTTTGTCATTGCTCTGTGTAGATTGGTCTTGGCTGAATCTTGTCGACACATTTTTCAGCTTGATGTCTGCTTCATGCTGGCAGCAAACTACTCTGTTGCTTGCCTGTTGAAGCTGATGTTCTGTGTGAAGTGTGCTTTTTGAGGCCCCTCATGGTCAATCACCTTGCTGCAAAGTTTTCTTGCAAGCTGATGCCTATGTTCAACATACGAGATGTCACATACAGCTGCCGTCAAAAGTCTGCTTACAGTAATGGCAGTGCTTCAGCAGAAACCTTGGAGTGAATGCTGTGCGCAATGCAAGTGGCGGTGAGGCCAGCCAGTGTTAGCAGACGAGCCTGCGCACTTGCTGCTGTGACCGTTGCCGTTGAAAACGCTTGTGCCGCAAGCTGCAAGGCTTAAGCTAAAGCAGGTGAGTGAGGCAAAAAAGCTGGTGTCAGCCAACAGTCAGGTTCGAGGCTGCCCAGCAGGCAAGATTCATAGGAAGCAATACCCTGTGAAGGTCAAATCTTCTGGCAAAACAGGCCAGCTATCTTGCCTAGTATCTAGTTTTCTCAGCAAAGCAACAAGCAGGAAGCAGTGGCTGTTTACACAAGGGGT
>JAABUO010003724.1_pt1 | contig 18111 bp, 11 predicted proteins | sample 5559291 | NCBI WGS metagenome assembly JAABUO01 (sample SAMN10711878, study PRJNA513372) | rock metagenome | isolation source: Antarctica rocks | place: Antarctica: Victoria Land, Finger Mt sud | reverse complement strand
TCCGCCACTGCCGCTCATTGAGGACAGTGCGCATGAGCTCACATGCGGCCGACACCTCGTGCTTCTCCATCACCTGAGTGTCGCAGATCACTCCCCAAAATGGTCGCGTTATTTAGGAGGGGCTCCTAAGACGCTGACCCTGCACGCCGTGCCGGGTGAGCAGCTTGGCAGTACCCCCAACGCCATCGCCGTGAGCCCCGACGGGCAGCGCGTCTACGTGGCTCTGGCGGGCGACGACGCCATCGCCGTGCTGGGCACGCAACATGGCTTCGACAGCGGGGCCACGGGGACGGGTAAACCGGGCGCCGCGTCGCCCCCGGCGGCGGACTTCCTTGTCGGTGGAATGATCCCGACCGGCTGGTACCCCGCCGGCGTGGCTCTCTCTCCCGATGGCGGCCGAGTCTACGCCGTCTCGGCCAAGGGCCTGGGTAGCTGCTACCCGCAAAACGACCCCGCCTCCCCCTACCCGCCGCCGCCCGCGGACCAGCCCCACGGTATTCCGTCGAGCTTCTACTACGACGTGAACAACATGCCGGGCATCTTGCAAATGGAGCCAGCCCCCGCGGGGGCCGCGCTGACGCAGGGGCTGGCCACGGCACAACAGGATATCCTGTTCGCGCGCGACGCCAAGAGCGGGCGTAGCGCGCACAGCCCCATCCCGGCCACGCCCGTGACGGGGACTATATCGGGGCCGATCAAGTACGTCATCGAGATCGTGCGCGAGAACCGTACCTTCGACCAACAGCTCGGTGACATCGGGCAGGACGAGGGGCGCGACAGTAGCCAGGTCAACGCCAGCCCCGCCTACACCATCTTCGGACGTGACACCACGCCGAACACACACGCTTTGGTCGGCGACATCGCCCCGATGTCCACGATAACCGATCCGGCCTACGCCACCTCGGATAATTTCTTCTCCGACGGCGAGGCCAGCATTCAGGGTCACTACTGGACGGCGGCGGCCACCGTCAACGACTACGTCGAGAAGTCGTGGCGGCAGTACTACTCCGCGCGCAACCACTTCTACGACCCCATCTCCACGGTCAGCGAGCCGCACAACTGCTCCATCTTCCAGGCCGCGCAGGAGCGCGCGCTGACCGACCCCACCTTCAGCTACCGCGACTACGGCGAGTTGGTCGGCGCCGCCAACCCCTCCCTCCCAGGGGCCGCGAGCCTGGGCGCGGGCGCCGGTCCAAACCCCTGCGCGGCCGTCCCCGCCACTAACTTCGACGCCACGGGCAGTACCAACGCGACACTGGTCGAGGACAACCGCCCCACCGCGACGGCCTTCCTCAACAGCATCGGGCTCAACGCCGACGGCTCTCAACAGACCACCGCCAACCCCGCCACCACTTACCTGCGCAACTTCAGCTACCTGATCTTCGGCGGCGACCACACGGCGGGGCTCTCCAGCACGGTCAACTCGCCGCGCGCCCTGCTGGCCGAGAACGACGCGGGCGTCGGCATGATCGTGCAGGCGCTCTCGCGCTCCAAGTACTGGCCCAACACCGCCATCTTTATCATGGAGGACGATAGCCAGGACGGCGGCGACCACGTCGACGGCCACCGCAACCAACTCTACGTGGTCAGCCCCTATACCAAGCACAGCGGGCCGGACGGCAAGCCCGGCTACATCGGCCACCTACACTATAGCCAGGCCGGCGTGCTCAAGACGATGGAGTTGCTGTTAGGTTTACCCTACCTCTCGACCTACGACCAGAACGCGACCGCGCTCTACGACCTGTTCCAGGACAAGGACGGCACGCCCGGCCACACGCTGACCGCCGCCGACCTCGCGCCGTACACAGTGCAGCCGGCGCCGAGCTTCATCGACGAGACCGGGGCGCAGGTGATGGCGCGCATGGGCGTGGCGGCCGACCCCATCGTGGCCGAGTCCAAGACGCTCGACCTCTCGGGGATCGACCGCGCGGGACCCAAACTGGAGATCGTCGACTGGCAGTTGGCGCACCCCGACCGCCCCGTGCCGGAGCAGCTGCTCCAGGAGCTGCGCGCCTGGAATCTGCGCCAACATGCGGGTGGAGACGGCGATGGCTAGCGAGCGGCTTATTATCGACCGGCGGACGACGACGCCGGGCAACGTACCGATGCTGGCGGCGGATGGCGGATGCGACACCGTATATACGACGCAATGCAATAGCGACAGGAGAAGAGCGCGGTGATCGATCATTGGTCAGTTTGGCGGCCTCATATGATACCGCACGTCGCCGCGTGCGCTCTGCTGGGCGTCGGTCTGCTAGGAAGTCTACCCTTACCGGCGCATGCCACTACGACAGGGTCCGCACACGGCCCGAGACCGGGGCGCCAGATTCACCTGGCGCGCGCCTATGCGGCGCTCCCGCTGCGCTTCGAGGTCAACAGCGGCCAGACTGACCCTCGCGTACGCTTCCTCGCCCGCGGCGCCGGCTACACGCTATTCTTGACTCCGGCCGAGGCCGTGCTGGCGCTGGACACGCCCGCGGCCTCGCGCCCCCGGCGTCGGCGGCGCGGGCACAAACCGCCGTGCTCCGGCTGCGCCTCGACGGCGCCAACCCGCGCGCGCGCGTCGCCGGTCTTGGCCAGTTGCCCGGCGTGAGTAACTATCTCTCGGGCCGTGACCCGCGACGCTGGCAGACCGGCGTGCGCGCCTATGCCCGCGTCACGTACCAAAACGTGCTACCCGGCATCGACCAGGTCTACTACGGTTCGGGCGGCCGCTTGGAATACGACTTTGTGCTCGCTCCCCGCGCGGACCCACGTTCGATCCGTATAACCATGGACGGGGCGGGCCGGCCGCGCCTCGACGCGCGGGGCGGCCTGGAGTTTCAGCTACCCGGCGGCATCCTGCGGGAGGCCCGTCCCGTCGCCTATCAACAGAACGGACGGGTCCGTCGGGCCGTTTCCGCGCGCTACATCATTAGCGGCCAGAGTGTGGGTGTCGGGGTGGGCGGCTACGATCGAAGCCGGGCGCTGACCATCGACCCGGCGCTGGCCTACGCGACGTACCTGGGCGGCAGCGGGACTGACGATGGCTCCGGCATCGCCGTCGATAGCGCCGGGGATGCGTACGTCACCGGCACGACCAGCTCGACCAATTTCCCTACCCAGGGGCCAGAGCAGGGGAGCAATCGCGGCGTCGACACGGTCTTCGTGTCCAAGCTCAACCCGACGGGCTCCGCGCTGCTCTATAGCACATACCTGGGCGGTAGCGGCGGTGACGCTGGCTACGCTGTCGCGGTGGACGGAGCGGGCGACGCCTACGTGACCGGCTCGACCAACTCGACCGACTTCCCCGTCACCGTGGGGGCGCCGCAAGGAACGAAGAGCGGCGGTAACGACAACCAGGACGCCTTCGTGGCCGAGCTCAACCCGACCGGCGACAAGCTGCTCTACGGCACGTATCTGGGCGGCAGCGCCAACGACGCGGGCCAGGGCATCGCGGTGGATAGCGCCGACGCCGTCTACGTCACGGGCTACACCTACGCGTCCGATTTTCCGACCACGGCGGGGGCCTACTCGACGACCTACGGCGGCGGCGAGGACGCTTTCGTGACCAAGATCATCACCACCAGCGCCAAGCTGGCCTACAGTACCTACCTGGGCGGCAGTGACTATGACGCCGGCGCGGCCATCGCGGTGGACGGCGCGGGCGACGCCTACGTCACCGGCGGAACCGGCTCGAGCGACTTCCCGACCCGGTCCGCCCTATTCCCCACCAATACAAGCGGCGACGGCAAGGCCTTCGTGACGGAGTTGAACCCGAGTGGGAGCGGCTTGCTCTACAGCACCTACCTCGGCGGCACAGCCTTCAATCAGGGCTCCGGCATCGCGGTGGACGGCGCGGGCGACGCCTATGTGACCGGCTACACCTCCTCGACCGACTTCCCGACCACGAACGGAGCCTATGCTGCCAGCGCCCCTTCCGGCGCCTCTGGAACCTACGACGCCTTCGTCGCCAAACTCAACGCCGGCGGCGGCTCGCTCGGCTACAGTACCTACCTGGGTGGTACTAATGACGACCGGGGCGTGGCCATCGCGGTGGACGGTGCGGGCGACGCCTACGTCACCGGGTCTACCGCTTCGACGGACTTCCCGACCACGACGGGGGCCTATGCGACGACCTACGGCGGCGGCGCGGCCGATGCCTTCCTGACCACGCTTAACGCGGCGGGGAGCGCGCTGACCTATTCCACCTATCTGGGCGGCGCCGGCGACGACTATGGCTACGCTGTCGCCGTCGATTGCGCCGGTAGCGCGTACGTGACGGGCCAGACATCCTCGGCCAATCGTATCGCCACGACGGGGGCCTACTCGACGACGTACGGCGGCGGTACGTCCGACGCCTTTGTCGCCAAGATCGGCCAGGCGTCCGCCCCGACGAACTGCGCGGCGTCCTCTGGGCCACCGACGGCCACGCCCGAACCCGGTAGCGGTGGGCTCTATGTCACGGGCCTCGGCGCGGTCCTCGCCGTCCTACTCTATCGCCGGCGCCGTTCCGCGCGGGGGCGGACATAGCGGGAGCGCTCCGTGCGGGGCTACCGCCGCGCTATCTCTCCCCACCGTGTGGCGAGGGCGCGCCGGTAGGTCTCCATAGTCAGCTCGGCCGTGTGGGTCCACGAGAAATCGGCGGCGCGGCGCAGCCCCCGCGCGACCAACTCCGCCCGCAGCGCGTCGTCGGTCAGCACGCGCTCGAGCGCGGCGGCGATGTCCGCGACCTTGTAGGGGTCGACCAGCAGGCCGGCGTCGCCGACCACCTCAGGGACCGACGTGGTGTTCGATGCGACGACCGGCGTGCCGCAGGCCATAGCCTCGAGCGGGGGCAGGCCGAAGCCCTCGTAGAGCGAGACGTAGGCCACGGCGCGCGCCCCGTGGATAAGGGCTGGCAGGTCGTCCTGCGGGACGCGCCCCGGCATCACCAACCGCTCGCCCAGATCCAGCACCGCGAGCCCCTCCTTGATGGACTCGGTCAACCAGCCCCAGTCGCCGGCCAGGACGAGCCGCGTCGTCAGCGTGGGGTTGCGCGCGATGATCGCCTTGAAGGCCGCGGCCAGCCGCACGTAGTTCTTGCGCTCCGAGATGATGCCCCACGAGAAGACGTAGTCTCCATCGCGCAGGCCGTAGCGCGCCACGACAGCATCGGCCCTCGCCCGATCACTGAGAGGCGCGAAGCCAGGACCGGCCGCCAACGGAATGACATCGATCCGCTCAGGCGGGATACCCAACAGGTTTATGGCGTCGCGCCGCGTGTGCTCCGAATCGGCGATGATGCGCGTGGCGTACCGCGCGATTTGGCGCAGGTTGTGTGTGTTCTCTTGTACGTAGAGGGGCGTGAGCCAGTCGGGGTGGCGCAACACGATGAGATCGTGCATCGTCATGACGTGCGCGATGTGCGGTATGTTCAGGAAAACGGCTTCGAACGGCCAGTGGCAGATGTCCAGCTGCGCGGTGATGGCACGGGGTAGATGCCACTGCGCCAACGCCGGAACCCTATCGGCCAGACGCCACAACGGGTAGAGGACATAGCGGTCAATATCTATGGCCAGGTGGCGACTGCGGTAACGTCTTTGCCAGGGACCGTCGATCCGATGCAGCAAGGGCCACGCGCGCGCCCGTATGACCCGCTCGGCCGGCAGCGCTCCGCCGTTTGTTTCTACGAGCGCCGGTAGATTGCTCCGCCCCGAACCGTTGACGAGGATGATTGTGGGCGGGTCGTTGAGTTCCGCCAGGTTCAGGAGCAACTGGGAGGCATAGGTATATAGACCGCCCCGCTCCGGATGCAGATCGGAGGCTTCAAATCCCACATTCATGGACAAAGCGCTCTCCCAGGCTCACCAGACGTCACGACTCCATGGAGATAGTCTTCCACCTGCGCGTTGACGTGGCGCCGGTCGAATTGCCGGCACACCATCTCGACTCCGGCCTCGCTCAAGCGGCGGGCCAGCGCGGGATCGGCCAGCAAGTCGCCCACCCGCATCGCTAGCGCCCCCGCGTCTTCCGGCGGGACGACCAGGCCGGTCACGCCGTCTCGTACCATGTCGGCGGTCCCGCCGAGGGCCGTGCCGATGACGGGGAGTCCGCGTGCCAGCGCCTCCAACACGACGAGTCCGAAGCCCTCGATCCAACGCGAGGGAAAAAGGAGGATGTCGTGCTCGGCGTAGATCGCGGCCGTCGCGGCCCGCGGGACGGCTGGGTGGATGGTCACGGCGGCGTCCAGCCCATGGTCGTGGATCAAATCGCACAACATCTCTCTATAGGGCCGGTCGTAACTAGCCCCTACCAGAGTTAGGGTGGCCGTGAGAGGGCCACGTTGGCGAAGCAACAAGGCCAGCGCCTCGATGGCGGTGTGCGCGCCCTTGCCGGCCTCCAGGCGTCCCATAAAGAGCAGCTTGCGCGGTCCGGCCTCCCACTCGCGCGCGATTGGACTATAGGTGTCGCGATCGATACCGTTGGGGATGACTCTTTCCCGCCGAAAACGGCGTCCGTGCTGGCGATAGTGCGTCGCCAGCGCCGTGCTGGCATAGTGCGCGCTCGTCCGCTCAAAGTTTGGGAGGCGTGTGGGAAGAAAATAGTCGACACAGCGACGCAGCGATGCTTTTGCCATCCGGCGCGTGGCCGAGCGCGATCGATAATTCCAGGCCACGACCCACGGATCGCGCCGCATGTTGGCGACCATCCAGATATCCTGTAGCATCCAGACAATAGGAAAGCCACCGCGCTGCGCCATGGTGAGCAAGCCCATAGGCAGGCCCAAAACGTTCCACGCGTACACGACATCCGGGCGCAGTCGTCGTAGCAGCCGCTGTAGCGCGGCGGCGCTGCGCCGATTCCACTGCCATAAGCTCACCAGACTCCTTGAGTGGAAGGGCTGTTCGTTCAGGAACGCGGTATCAAGCTGTAGCAACCGATGGATGCCCTGCTCACTTCCAGGCCGTGCCACACCGTAGGCGCTGGTCAGGACCTCGACCCGATGCCCGCGAGCGCGCAACCCCTCCACCGTGTCGCGACAAGCCTCTTCATAGCCGCCAACCGCACGCGGCGGATACAGGTTAGAGATGACCAGGATGCGCATTATCAGAGAAGCGGTCGCGGTGAAGGCATGGCCTTATCCATGTGACGACACGGCTGTCGCACGGTTAGGGCGATCCTCAATCATGATCGGTAACGCGCGCTCGACACTGATTGCAGCTTTGAGGTCGGCGACGCCAACGTCGCGGTGATTGCTGAAGACATCGAACGTAACCAGGTTTTCGCGATGGTCCATCATCACGCCCCCGTCCATGGGCGCCGCCGCAGCATTGATTGAGTACGTGCCCTGGCACAGGTTCAACGTGAGCCGATAGGACACGACGATCTCTTCGCCTGCGGCGACATGACCGACCGCTATGGGCCGCGTGGCCGAGCTGGCCCCGTATACCACGGCCCCGGACTGATCGCGCACCCCCATGCCGACGATAGGGTCGCGCGCGTCGCGTTGAGCGCGCAGGCGCACCATGAGCACGGCGGGCGACCCCGCGAGGAACGACCGTGTGGGGTCGCCGTCAGCATTGTAGAGATCGGCGTCCACGATTCGCATGTGGTGCGTGACGCGTCCGTGCTCCATCTCGAAGATCTGGGCCGCCTCTTCGTCCGAAACGACCGCGTAAGCCGCTTTGGTATACGCGTCGATGACGTTCCGCGGTGTGCCGGCGGCCACGACCTGCCCCGTCTGCAGCAGAATGGCCTTGGAGCATAGGTTGGCGATAGCGTTGAGGTTGTGCGAGACGAACACGATGGCCACCCCCTCGCGGCGGAACTGCTCCATGCGCTTCATGCACTTTTGCTGGAAGGCGAAGTCACCGACGGAGAGCACTTCGTCGATCAGCAGCACGTCGGGCTCGACATGCGCGGCGACGGCGAAGCCTAGGCGCGCGTGCATGCCCGACGAGTAGTGCTTGACCGGCGTGTCGATGAATTTCTCTAGGTTGGCGAAGTCGACGATGCTCTCCATCTTGCGGTCGAGCTCGGACCGCTTGAGGCCCAGGATGGAGCCGTTGAGGTAGACGTTCTCGCGCCCCGTCAGGTCGGGGTGGAAGCCCGCGCCAAGCTCGATCAGCGCGGCGAAGCGCCCGTTGACGCCGGCGTGCCCCTGTGTGGGAGCGGTCACGCCGGCCAGCAGCTTCAGGATGGTGCTCTTGCCCGCGCCGTTGTGCCCGATGACGCCCAGCGCCTCGCCGTGGCGCACCTTGAAGGAAACGTCGCGTAGCGCCCAGAAGTCGCGCGCGTCCTCCGGCATGGCGGGACTCCGCCGCGCTACGCGCGCGGCCAGCGCGGGGATGGCGTCGCGCAGGCTGCCGCGCCGCCGGCCGCGCGCGTAGCGCTTGCCGACGCCTTCGAACCGTACCATGATCTCGCCGTCGCCCATCGTGTCTCCGTCTATAAGACTATCGCGTGGCCCTACGATTATTCTACGGTATACCCGCTCAAACGATGTCGGCGAACCGCATCTCGACTCCCTTGAAAAAGCGATACCCCAGCGCCAGCAGCACGAGCGCGACGGCGGTCGTGACGGCGAGCAGCGGGTAATTCGGCGGTTGGCCCTGCACGATGACCCGCCGGTAGGAGTCGATGACGCCGGTCATGGGGTTCAGCCAGAAGAGTGGCCGGTAGCGCGGCGGGATCACGGTCAGCGGATAGATCACAGGGGTCACGTACATCCACAATTGCAACAGGAAGGGGAGCAGCAGGCGTATGTCGCGATAGAAGACGTTGGCTGCCGAGAGCACAAGCATCAGCCCAAGCATGAGGGCCATCTGAACGAGTACGATGAGCGGTACCCACAGTATCTCGGGGGTCAGACCGATGTGGTAGAACAGCAGCATGCCGGCGAAGATCGTCGCGGCCACCAGGAAGTCGACGAAGCCGGCCAGCAGGCTGGCCAGCGGGAAGATCTCGCGCGGGAAGTAGATCTTGGACACAAGGTTGGCGTTGCCCACCAGCGAGCCGGCCCCGGCCCCCAGCGCGTTGGCGAAGTAGGTCCAGGGGACCAGCGCCACGTAGGAGAAGACGGGATAGGGGATGCCCGGCGTTTTGACCTTGACGAACAGCGCGAAGATGACCGAGAAGACGACCATCAAGGCGAACGGCTGGACGACGGCCCAGGCGACGCCCAACACCGATTGCTTGTAGCGGATCTTGAGGTCGCGGGCCGCCAGGTTGAGCAACAACTCGCGCCGTTGCGCGAGCCGGATCAGGTGCGCGTGCAGTGAGCGGTTATCGGTGGCGAGCATGTGCGCGATGCTACCCTTCAGCGCCGCGTGAGCGTGCCGCCGGGCCGCCGTCACTCCCGAGCGACACGGCCGCCGGCGCGCCAGCTGGCGCGCCGGCAGCGCGCGCCGGCCCGGATCGCGCGCCGCGGTAGTAGCGGGTGGCGCGCGATCCGGGCACATCCGCCTTGTTGAGGACCACACCGAGGACGCGCGCGTTGACCGCCGTCAGCCGGCCGAGGGCGGCCTTAACCAGGTCGCGCCGCGTCGCGCGCGCGCTGGCCACCAGCACCGTGCCATCGGCGTGCGAGGCCAGGATCACGGCGTCGGTGAGCAACCCCATCGCCGGCGTGTCGATGATGACGATGTCGGCCTGCTCCGCCAGCGTCTCGACGATGGCGGCCGTGCGCGTGGAGGCGAGCAATTCGGCCGGGTTGGGCGCGATCTGGCCCGCGTCGAGCAGGCGTAGATAGGGGATGGGCGTCGGCTGGAGCATCGAGAGCACCGCCGCGCGCAGGGTGTGTTCGTCACCTAGGTACAGCGTGCTCAGGCCCGACGCGCCGGGCAGGCCGAAGAGGGCGTGCTGGACGGGCGCGCGCATATTGGCGTCGACCAGGATCACGCGTTCGCCGGCCTGGGCCATCACGATGGCCAGGTTCGCGGCCACCACCGATTTCCCTTCGCGCGGCAGCGCGCTGGTGATGACGATGGTGCGCGCCTTGTGGATGGCGCCCGCGAACGCGATGCCAGTGCGCAAGTTGCGAAACCCCTCGCTCCCACTGTCGAACGGCCTGCTCAACGTCACCAGGGAGTCCTCCAGCGCATGGCCGGGGGTGGGAACGGCGCGCGTTCCCGCCCCCGGCCACCGGGCGTCGAGCAAGGGACCGAGTGGGAATGGCCGGCGGCGGCCGCCGCGTGGCCCCCGCCGGCCGCGCAACAGGCCAATGCTGGCCAGTACCGGCACGCCCAGCGCCTCCGCCGCCTCGTCGGCGTCGTGGAGGCTGGCGTCCAGGTACTCGCGGAGCAACGCCAGGGCGACCCCCACGACGAAGCCACCCAGCAGCGCGAAGAGCACGATGTTGGCCACGAGCGCGGTGCGCGTCAGCACGTCTGGCCCCAGCGAGAACAGGTACTTGGCGGCGGGCGGGTTGGCCGCCGGCGTGAGCTTGGCTTGATTGGCCTGCGCGTCGGCGAGGGCGTTCTGCAGCGGTATGACGCTGCTGTATTTCCGGTCGAGCGTCAGGCGCGGGTTCTCGAAGACGGCCGTTAATTGCCGGGTGATCGAGGCGATGCGCTGGGTCCAATAGGCGGACCCTGCCGCCGTGAGCGTGGGGTCGAGCGGCCCCGCGTTGGGCATGTTTTGCTGGTCGTCGGCGATGAAGCCGTTGGCTAGGGACTGCGCGTCCCGTGCCGTCTCCGTCGGGTTGCCGCCGGTCACGCTGATCTTGTAGAGCACAGTGGTCGGGATGCGGCTAGTCGTGATGTTGGCGACAAGGTCCGCTGTCGTGCGCGTCAGGCCGTAGCGCTGGATGACCCGCGCGACGAAATAGGGCGAGTCGATGTACGTATCGTAGGTCGCGGTCAGCGTATCGAGGTCGAGGGGCGTGGTGCGATTCGTGGGGTCGAGCGCCAGGTTGGCGCCGACCACCGCGCGGTTCGCGACGTTGGGGTTGAGGACGAGCACCGCCGAGGACGTGTACACGGTGCGCCCGAAGTGTACGTGGTCGATCACCGCCGCGCTGGCGCCCGCGACGAGCGTGGTCAGCACGACCAGCCAGATGTGCTTGCGGATGATGCGCAGATTGTTAAAGAATTCCACGCCTATCCGCCCGCGTTAGCCCCGCGTTCATTCCTGTATTTATTGTGTCCTGGCGCCGCGCCGGATACGTCTCCGCGCCGTCGTGCCGTTAGATCTCTGGACACAAGAAGTTTACCATGCGCTGATCGTCGCGGGGGGCGCATCGTGACCCACCCCGGCCGCCGTGTCCTCGTCGCGGCCCCGCGCGGGCTCTGTCATGCCTGCCTGGAGGCCGTGGTCGTCGACAGGCCGATCCAGGGCCGCGCGCGTGGCGACACGCGCGGCCAGGCGCGCCGCGATGCGCGTGACGGCGGCGCTGGCCGCCGCCATCTCCGCCGTGGTCATGGCCAACTCGGCCGCCGTCAAGGCCTCCTCCAGCGTCGCCTCGGACCACACGGGGGCGCTAATGGGCCACCCGTCGACGCCGGCGCTCTCCTCGGCCGGCGGCTGTCCCCACGCGGCGCGGCGCAGGGCGTCGCTCACCTGGGCGTTGTCGCCGCGCCGCGCCAGCGCGGCCAGGGTCCGCACGATCGCCCCCAGTTCGTCCAGGGCGAGGTCCTGCCGGTCGATCACTTCCAAGATCTTAGTGTGCGTGGTGGGCGCCGTCTCTTCCACCTCGGAGGTGAGCGCCTCATGCAGCTTCTCGCCCGGGCGCAAGCCCATGAAGACGATCCGCCCGGACGCGCCGGAGCGGCGTCCCCGCGGCCCTAGCATCCGTTCAGCGAGATGGACGATCGACACGGGGCGCCCCATATCCAGCATGAGGATGGAGCCGCTCGCGGCGTCGGCTGCGGCCTGGATCACGAGCGCGACGGCCTCGGGCGCGCTCATGAAGAAGCGCGTCGTCTCGGGGTGGGTCACCGTGAGCGGCTCCCCCAACGCGATCTGCCGCGCGAACGTGGGGATGACGCTGCCCCTGCTCCCGATGACGTTGCCGAAGCGGACGGCGCAGAAGAGGGTCTCGCTCTCGCGCGCGTAGCCGCGCACGAGCAATTCACCGATGCGCTTGGAGTAGCCCAGGTTGCTCGTCGGCGCCACGGCTTTATCGCTCGAAATGAAGACGAAGCGCCGCGCGCCGCTGGCGTGGGCGTGACGGCACAGCAGCGTCGTCCCCAACACGTTGGTCTTGACCGTCTCGCCGGCATGTTTCTCCAGCAACGGCACATGCTTGTAGGCCGCGGCATGGAAGACGACGTGCGGGCGATAGTGGCGGAAGACCATAGCGACGCGGCCCTCGTCGGCGATGTCGGCGATGCACACCGCCACGTCGGTCGCGCCGCGGATGGCCTGCAAATCGGCATCGAGATCGAATAGGCCCGTCTCATTCGTATCCAGCACGATCAATTGACGGGGCCGCAGGGCGAGGAGTTGGCGACACAGTTCGGATCCGATGGACCCGGCCGCGCCGGTGACCAACACGACCTGATCGTGCAGGTACTCCGCGCAGGCGGCGGTGTCAATCCGTACCTCTTCGCGCCCCAGCAGGTCGGCGATACTCAACTCCGGCGCCCGCATCGGCCCCTGCTCACGTAGGCGCGGCGCCCGTGCGGCCGCGCGCGGCGCCAGGAACGCCAGGATGCCCGCCACGGCGGCCACGGCCAGCCAGGACGAGCGGTCGTGGGGCCGCGCCGCCAGGAGGGCGAACAGCGCCGCTAGCGCCAGAGCGAGCGCGATTCCTCGTGCCAGGCTCGTGCGCGCTCGCGTATCTGTCCAAATGTTGTTCAAGGTAGATCCTCTCCCATCGACGAGACCGACGACTTGGGTGACTACACGCGACGCGTCACGCCGCGCCCGCGCGTCAAGGCCACTCTCGCGACCCGCGCTCCCCAACTCCCTCTCTGGTGTGGGAGAGGGAGTTGGGGAGCGCGGACGTGTAGACATCCTATGACTTACAGCTCCTCGGGGCCACCGGCGCGCGGCTCCTCAGGGCCACTGGCGCGCGGCGCGGCGCGCCGCTCACGGCGCCGCCACACGGACAGGCCGGCCAGGAGCGCGACGAGGCCGGCGGCGTAGAGGGCGCCGCTATCCGGCTCGGGTGTCGCCGTCGGCGTCGTCCCTGTGCCCGTCGCGCCGGAGCCGCCGCCGATCGCCGCGTTGTTCTGCGCGATGTCGAACGTGCCCAGGCCCGTCGCCAGGTCGTAGCCCTGTGTGGCCACGCAGGGTATGGCGCCGCCGGTGTCGCCCGTTATGACGTCGTGGAAGCCGGGGTAGGGCTGTGGGATGGGGTTGTACAGGGCGTAGAGGAGCGGCGCGGCGTAGCCCAGACTATTGTTGTGGGAGGACTCGATGCGCGCCCATACGCCCATGGAGAGCGGCGAGGCCAGGCTGGTGCCGCCGATCTGCATGACCGTGCCGCTAACCACGATGAGGGCGCCGGTGTTGGGGTCAGCCTCCATGGCGATGTCGGGGACGACACGGCCACCCATGACGAACCCGGCGGCTGGGGGAGCCTGGCCTTTCGGCGCGTCGACGTTACCGGACTGCCAGTAGGGCTGCGCCTCGAAGTCACTGATGCCGCAGCCGCCGCCGAGCCAGGCGGTCTCGGTGATGTAGGTGTCGGGCTGCGACCCTGCGGGGGGCATGCTATTGGTGGCGAGCAGCGTCGTGCCGCCGACACCTGTAATAAATGGCGAGGAAGCGGGGTACTCCGGCTCCGGCGCCCCGGATCCGGGCACGCCGTTCGTCGGCGCGACCGCGCAAGCGCTGCCGGTGTCGCCGGATGAGGCGAAGATGGTCTGGCCTTGCGCCGCCGCTTGTTCGGCGATCTGGTCGCCCATCAGCATGAAGCCGTCGATCGCCGGGAACGACTCGCACTCACCGAAGGAGGCATTGCCGGTCTTGGCCAGATTGTCGGTGACGAAGCGATTGAACTCGAGGCCGACATCGGCGTCGCTGAGCGACCCCACGTCATAGACGTAGAGGTGCTTGACGTTGCCAGCAATGCCGCTGGAACTCTGTGTGTCGAGGTCCCACTCACCGAGGCCGGACACATCGGGGCTACCGAAGCCGACCGGCACGACGCTGTAGGGAACTGCCGGCAGGCCATCGGCGGTCTCCTCCTGACGCAGGTCTTTCATCACCTGCGTCAGGTCACCCTCGGCGAAGACGGCCGTGCTCGTGTTACTCCCAGTGGGAACCCCGGCGGCGTCGTAGATCTTGGCGTACTCCGGCGGGTGGAACCCGTTCAGATTAGCGGTGGTCACCGGCGGCGCCGGGGTCGGGGCGGCGGTCGCGGCGGTCTTGAGATGCAGCGGCGTGGACAGGCGCGAGGCGTTGTTGAGCCCCAGGACCGCCGCCACGATCCCGCCGAGCGAGGAGGGTACCTGTGCGTCGGTCGTATTGGCGTAGGCGGTCTGCGTCCGGCCGCCCAGCGTGAGCGTGAAGCTGTGGATCTGCGTGTTGAAGGCGGTCTCGACCAGCGCGGCATAGCCGTGCGCCGTGATGAACATGTTGTTGGGCTCGACCTGCAGGTTGGTCAGGCCCTTTTGCGTGAGATAGGTCGTGACGGCCTGTACCTGGGCGCTCGTGGGCCCGTAGGCGGCGAGGAACTGGGCTGGGGTTAGGGATTGGCCGTAGCTGGCGTTGCCGCGGGTGTTGATGTCGTGGACGTACTGGTTCAGCGCGGGGCGGTTTCGCAGGGCGAGCCCGACTTCGATCGTCATCGGCATGATGGTGGACACAGGGCCGCCATCGATGGGGTTGACGGACGGTGCGAAAGGCGTGGCCTTTGTCGCCGTGGGGACGAAGCCGGTCGTCGCCGCGCCCGCGCGCGCGGCGAACGGGGACAGCGCGGCCAGGGCGATCGCGCCGAGTGCGGACGGAATGATGATACGACGGTACATAATGTGACGGTACCCTCCTAAATGCTCGGGCAAGACGGGGCTAGTCAAACGGCGGTATCGCTGTAACTACTGACGATAGCTACACGCCATACGGGCGCGCCACGGGACGCGGCGAGGGTGCGTGGGTAGGTTGTTGGACGCTCCTCTCCTAGGACGGGGAGCCGCGATAATGCGGCTCTTACTAGCTACCTAGACATTCCAGCGCGTGTTTTGGATCACTGCCCTGTGGCTATTCGCGAATTTACCTTTAATCATCATCTTACGTCGCGATGTAGCCGGCGCCGGACCACCGCACGCCCCGTCAACAGTGGCTTGCACCATACCACGCGTGGTGAAAGACGTAAAGACCTGTCACGATCATACGATCATGCATCGCCCAACCGGCATAGGCCGCATACCACACGCACACGGCCAGGGCCGGCGGAGGCTTGGCGACGCCGGGGGTTAGCGGGCGCGCCGGGGTCGGCGACGCCAGATGAGCAGGCCCGCGAGGAGCGCGCCGAGGCCTGTGGCGTAAAGGGCCCCGCTGCCCGGTTCCGGCGTGGCTGTCGGCGTCGTCCCTGTGCCGCCCGCGCCCGGCGCGGCATCGGCACGCAGCGGTAGGCTCAGGCTCACCGTCGAGATCGTCGTCACGGAGGGGATGTTGTCCTGCTGCAGATAGGGTTGGTCGTTGCCCAACACCTCGAGGCGCAGCGTGTGCCCGGCCTGGAACTGCCAGGCGTTGCCGCTGATTTGGTAGGAGATGTGCTGTGGTGTGTTGGCCGTGGCGGCCGCGCCGACGTAGCGGTAGGCCGCGCGGCCTACCAGCGTCTCGCTGACCCCGTCGGGCGCGACATCCCACAGCCGCGCGTTGAGTTCGGCGTCGGTCCCCGTCGTGCTGAAATCGACGTGGAGCGTGGGCTGCCCCATGAGTGTATACGGGGTCGTCACCGCGAAGGTCCAGGCCGCGATGCCGGGACCACCCGCGACGGTGGTGGCGAGGCAGCCCGCATGTACGATGGGGTCGACGGCGCTGTTCTCGGTGTTGACCGCCGTGTTGCTAGTCGTCTGGGCCTGCGTCGCCGCGAGCGTGATGGCCGCGTCGTGCAGCGCCGGCCAACTCGGCGCGACAAAGGTCTGGCGCGTCTGCCCCGGCACGCAGGTGGTCGTCTGGGCGGTGACGTTGGTGGCCGGCTTCGTCCCGCTACCCTCGAGGTAGTAGTCGAAGAAATGATTTCCGGCGGCATTGGCGTAGTCCCACTCGTCGGCCGGGTTGTTGGCGTTGGAGTGGCCGATGTCCCCGAAGTAGCTGGTAATGGGGTAGTTGGGGTCGTAGGCCAGCACATGGTTGCGCATGTTGATGGCCTGAACCGGTGGGAAGAGCGGGTCGGTAAGCCCCTGCTCCTGATAGATCGGCACGTCGGCGTCGGGCTCTTGGTAGAGCACCGAGCGCAGTCGAAATTGCGTCAGGGCCTGATGGGTGACGGGATCGGTGGTGGGGTCGTCGGCGAAAGGGTTGCCGGCGACCGAGCGGGCGTTCCAACTGGTCAGGTCGGCGGTCGGATCGGTGTCGGGACTGGCAGGACCGGGGGCGGCGTAGGAGCCCGTCTGCGCGCCGACGGCGAAGAGGCCGGTCTGGTACGACTGGATGGGGATGCCGACAGGATCGCTATCCAGGGTCGGGGAGATCGCCGCGCCGGCGGAGACGCCCGTGGTCGTATCGACGGCGCGGCGTTGGGGAAGAGGGCGTTCCACAGGTCCGACCAGGTCCATTGCGGGACGGCGGCGGCAATGTGCAAAGGGGTCCCCTTGGGGCTCGTCCAGGGCGAGAGCGAGTAGTCCGTGTTCATGGTGCGGTCGTTGAGTTCGGCCAGCCACCATGTGTGGCCGCCGCCGTAGGACATGCCGCTGACGCCAATCTTGGCCGGGTCGGCGATGCCCTCGTCGACGAGCGTGCCGATGAGGTACTGCGCGTCGTGGATCTCCCAGCGCGGGTCGGTGTTGTGTATCCAGTATTGTCGGCCCTGGCACTGTGCGGCGAAGGCCGAGGGGTCGCCCGTCTTCTCGTCGGGCCCGCACGACTGATGGAAGCCGCGGTCGGTGTAGTTGAGCACGGCGTAGCCGCGCGCGGCGAACGACACGTTGTTCCAGTGCGAGATGTAGGTCGTAGTGTTGGTAATCGTCGTCGACTCGTACTGCGTCTTGTCTTTGCTCCAACCATGGAGAAATACCACGAGCGGCAACGGGCCCGTGGCGCCGGCCGGGATGGTGACGTCGGCGTCCAAGGGGAGCCCGTCGAAGGACGTGGCCTTGCCCGAATACTTGGTGTAGCTCATGCCATCGGGGCTGGTGATGGGCGTCCCACTAAACCCGAAGGGCGTCGCGATCGGGCCGGTCGCGTGGGCGCGGCCCGAACGTGGCAGGGATAGGAGCATCGCGAGAGTGGCGACGCTGGCCGCGAGAACTAGCCGGAACCGGCGCATTAGTTTTCCTCCTCTTGACACGCGTTGTGTCACATTGTGCTCCGACACAACGGCGTGTCAGGTCTGCTATATGCTTCCTGGTTAATGTTGCGGTACATCACCGCCCTCAACGTCATGCCCGGCGACATCGCCGACGAGGCGTTGCTGGATCGAATCCGCACAGAGCATGAAGGGGCGACGGGGCGCGCGGTCACTGAGGTCATCGTCGACGCCAAGTACGGGACGCACAAGATCTACCAGATGTTGGAGTCACAGGGCATCCGTCCGAGCATCCCGCCGCATCTGGCCTCGGACCAGCGGCGCGCCGTCCTGTGCGAGCAGTTCATCTATGACCCGTATGACCCGGTCACGGATCGCTTCCGCTTTCCTCTCAGTGCAACGTTTGGCGTGCGCTCTTTAACAGTATGAAAGATTGCTCCATGGAGGAGCCATCTCTGAACAACGAGATGAGGACGACGCAGCAGGCGTCGCGGGGCGGCACCCGTCGAGGTCTGAAGCCTGCGGACAAAAGTGCGGCTTCTGCTAACCACAGAGCGGTTGACCGACCAGTCCTGTGCCCTATGCTGACGCGAGGAACCTGTGTGTGAGGCGTCGTTACGAGCAACAGGTGAAAGTGGCTGAGACACCTGGCCCAAAAGGGACGGTGGGGGATGCGTCGGCCGCCAAACCGCGCGCATGTTGTTCCTGATCCACCCGGCGTCGAGCAGGCAGCTACGGGGCACGAGCGTCTTTCATGCGGGAACGGGGGAACTCTCACACCGCTTCACCCC
>JAABUO010003723.1_pt1 | contig 18117 bp, 19 predicted proteins | sample 5559291 | NCBI WGS metagenome assembly JAABUO01 (sample SAMN10711878, study PRJNA513372) | rock metagenome | isolation source: Antarctica rocks | place: Antarctica: Victoria Land, Finger Mt sud | reverse complement strand
GGGTGGTTGCGCGGGCTATATTAAATTAGGCACCAATCAGGGCGCCCACATAAGGGAATCTCCGCGTTTCTTTGGCTGGGGGAAAAACGGGCAAGACGGGGACTGAAGACAGCGGAGGGGGAAAAGCAAGAATAAGTGCAAAGGTACGAAAAACCACAGCTTCGGCGTGATTTGTTTTATTTTTATTGGAGCTGTCTTAGCCCGCTTAGGGTCCGTGATGCCTACCTTGTGTATGACCCACATCTTCCACTCGAGTGCGGAGCAGACCGGCTAACCTCAGGATGAGCCAGTACAAGTTTTGCACGGTCTGTGCAATGAACCAGAACAGATCCATGGAGGCCCACAACTTGCTCAAGTCGAAAGGTTTCCAGGTGGAGAGCTACGGGACTGGGTCGGCGGTACGGCTGCCTGGACCTTCCATAGACAAGCCAAACGTATACATGTTTGGAACCCCCTATGAAGAGATGTACAGAGAGCTGAAGGATAAGGACACCAAGCTCTACACTGCAAATGGTCTACTCACAATGCTCGATCGGAACCGCAAGATAAAACAAGCTCCCGAGAGGTGGCATGACAATCGACCCAAAGTCTTTGACATCGTTTTCACGTGCGAAGAGCGCTGCTTTGACGCGGTTTGCGATGATTTGTTGAACCGTGGCGAGAACCTGAACCGGCCTGTTCACGTCATAAACGTCGATATCAGGGACAATCACGAGGAAGCGGTCGCAGGAGGCAAAGCAATCCTGGAATTAGCACAGTCCTTATCGGGGATAGACGACCTGGAGGGGGAGGTGATTGGCGTTTTGCAGATATGGCAGGAGAAATACCCCAATCTCCCTGTTTTACATAGCATCTGCTACTTTTAATAGTTATGGCGGCCGTCAATCTCAAAAGGCATGAAGCATAGGAGTCATTGATGTACATAGTTTTGTCCTGCCACTTTTCGCTGTTGAGGGGCCCATATAAGAATACGGCGGTGGTGAAAAACTTTAAACGTGACAACTCTCCGAGACGAATCGTCACCAAACCATTATCGTGGACGACTTCACTATCGCATTGAATTGCACTGTAGAGTATGCATGGACATGGGCGAGGCCCAAGCCTGCAGAGTCCAATTTCGCCAACGAGCGTAAGATCTGGGTTGTCGGAATGGTCAGGGATTAGCAAATATGCTGACCCATACCAGCAACCACCATCACACCAGCCGCAGCAGCAGCAACAACAGCACAGATTTCAGAATCGTCTCAACAGCTCACCGCGGTCCAACTCGTCGGCTATTGCTGAGACGAATGGTGTGTCTGATAAAATTGTTGCCGTTCACTACTCCACATTCAAACGGTATCTTGGGCGCTATCTCAACGATGCTGAACAGTCGCGGACGAGTAAGGCAAAAGAGAAGCTACTACGCCTGAGTCGACAGCAGTTTCAAGAGCTGAGTACTGATGTATTTGATGAAGTGAATAGGAGACAGGACGAAGGCGCCTTTGCTTGCCTACAAGATCAGCCAGACTTCCACCCAAAGCGCAATCAAGCCCGGCAAAAATTAGCATCTCTGGCAGAGACAAGATTTAAGGAACTAGCAACCGATATATTCTACGAAATTGAACGGAGGTTCCCCGGAATTGGTGATGAACTTGAACCCGCCATGAAGCAAGTAGAACAAGTCAATGGTCTGCAGCATAAAAATTGGCAAGAAGAAACAATAACTCCGAATATGTCCACGATGGTGGAGGAAGAGGATGACGATCGAATGAGGTCGGATGCGCGAAGCGAAAGTTTGTCTCCTGGCTCACCAAGAAGGAACTCTGACGTACCTGTTCAAAGACGTCAAATTGGGCCAGCCCATATGAATATCGGAGACTCAAACCCCTCGACAATTGCACTCCAGAAAGAGCTAAATGCATGCAAGTTATTATTACAAGAAAAGGGGGCCGAACTTTCTTCCTTGAAGGCCACAAATGCAGAAGTGGACGGTTTGCGATTAAAACTCAAACGATCGGAATTTGAGAAACAAAGCTTGCAGCAAAGGGCTAAGGAAGAGATAGCCACTCTTAAATCCCAACGCACTATGTCGCAAGAGATTGAAACGGATGAGAAGTACAGATCGTTACAAGCAGAGCATACGACTTTCAAGGCTCAGTTGCGTGAGCAGAACGAAATTACAGAGCAAGTGCGAAGAGAAGCTTCTCAGTTTTTGGAAGAAATGAAACAGATGAGCGAGAATGGCGCATTAGATGCGGAAACCGAGAAATTGTCGCAACAAATTTTGCATCTGCAAGAGGACGTCAATACATGGAAGCGTAAATGTTCTGAGGCTCGAAGCCAAGTGAGGTCTCTGAAGGCATCGAGTGTTGGGTTCAACCAGGACTCGATGAAGCTGAAAGACGCCGAATTTTTGTCAGACAAAGGTGCCATTCGCGACTCCAATCTTCATGCATTCCAAAATTCCATCGATGATCTGCTACGATCTGCGAGAACCGATGAAAGTGCTGCAGTAAATGACTATATGAAGGTTGTTATTACTTGTGCTAGAACTATCATTCAAGATGTTGAAAAATCTGAAGCACAACATGGTAAATTTGAGGGGAATGCCCAACGAATAAAGGAAAGAGTATCGGCAACTGCTCACAACCTCATTACAGCTGTCAAAAACCATATAGCGGCAAAAGGCCTATCGCCAATATCTTTGTTAGATGCAGCTGCTTCACACCTGACAATCTCAGTAATAGACCTAGTGACGCTCGTCAAAGTTCGCCCTACGGCCGTCAATGGGTATGGAAGCAATCATTCCACACCGCGCCAATCTCAGCCCTCTACTCCTCAGTCTACACCTTCGAGAAGCATTGTTTCAAGCCTGCCGAGGCATCAAATTAATACAAGCATCTCTTCTCTTTCCAGCCAAGGTTCAGTATTAAGGCAAGAACTTCAGACCTCGTCATCCAATACCTCCTCCAATACACCCGTCCAAGGGTCAAATGAATCGTCCTTTTTTTCTCAAGACTTTCCAAGGCATGAAAGACAGCCTTCCACACTGCAGTCCACTGTCCTGGCTCATAGGGAAAATTTGCCGCAAGAAAACAGAAGGTCTTGGGAACGTACGCCGAATCCTGCGTCTCGAAAGCGACGCTCTGCTGATATTGATGAGCTAAGAGTAAGTGCAGGATGTAGGCCCGGGCTAAATGTAGCATTTCCTAGAAGTAACCACAGAACGGGTTGTCGAGACGATTCAAAGTCTACTGACATCTATTCGTAAAAACGAACATATGTCTGTCTTGGAAGGACAAGTAAATGAAATTGCCCGCGTGGTGGATAGAGTTGTGCAACATTCCGAGCAAACAATTAGTCGAACCACAAGAGTGAGATTTCGCAATCGTGGCGAGAGAGTAGTGAGAAGTCTTGCTTCGTACAATCGACGAATGTATGATATGCTGCAAGAAATGGGGGGAAACGAAGACTCACCAAATAAGGCAATCAAGCAATCTCTTGCAGGTGCTGCCTTTGATACGGCGAAAACGATAAAAGAGTTGGTGCGAGTTGTTGAGGAGGCCGACCACGACGAAACGGAAGATCTATTATGATATAGGAAAATAATTTAGAAGGGTGATTCATGCATTGACTGGGCACTATTGTAGGGTAATACCTTCCGTGTTCTATTTACACAATCATATGTTCGTCTTCCTTATCTACTTCGAAGTCGAATCTGACAAGGTCATCCAAGTTTGGTTTCAGGTAGCTGCTGACGAGGTGCTGGTGTCGCGGGCTTTTCTGGTATGCAGTCAATGCCTCCAAGTCATTGTGATAACTCACCAGCGCAAAGTCATATCCTTGACTCATTGTGAGTGGGTTCGTAACGGACGGACTGCCAACCAGCAATTTGTGTCCCATCACGCTATCCAGATGCTTCATCTCCTTCGCTGCGGCAATCACGGTGGCTCTTGTCTCCTGGTCGACTTCTGTCTTAAAGCGAAACATGACCACATGAACCAGCATGTTGTAGGTTTGGTTGGCCAATCGTACTTCGGTGTCGATTTACACCGAATTTTAGAAAAAATTAAAATCGACGGACGAACCTTATCAGATCAATGACGCAAGCTACTCAAGAGAGGTGATTCTTCAGAGATCGCTTGTGTGTAAGATTATAACTGACTAACGACTAAAGAGTGAATGTAGAAAGACAACAACTGGGATCAAAGGTTACAGATGTCGCATGAGTCATAGACATGGAGCTTGACATAGCTAGATCAAAAGGCAGCCATCTACTGAATGGTTTCCATAAGTTGGGTGCCCGCTCATTACATTGCAATTTTTTATCAGCGCCCTCTGTCATGAGGCTAGCAGCCTAGTATGCGATACATTCCCGGCATCTTCGCTGCTCTGATTCTCAATGTCACGGTCGTGGTCGTCTCCTGCTCTTGTGTCACCTGGGCCGTGCGTGGTACTCCAATATATTTCCCGATTTGTCTTTACCCCCACATCCTCCGGCAGACGTTTCCCGGCTCGCAGCCGCTTCCCCGGTCCTTCTTGCCACTGCATCTTCACCACACAACGCCACATATACCAATGGCGATGGACGAGCTTAACGCGGAGAAAAGAACTAAACCCAACACCTCGCACAACGAGGATGCAGTACAGACGGCTACTTCAGGATGGGCCGCTGATTTGGATGACGCAAGGAACGCGTCGAATGCTGAGCACACGATTTCGCTAAAGGAAGCTTTCCGAACCTACCCTAAGGCCATTCTGTGGTCCGTGGCAATCTCCCTCGGTATCGTGATGGAAGGCTACGACACGAGTCTTGTTGGTAGCTTGTATGCGCAACCGGCCTTCCAAAAGCAATACGGGAACCCGTACCAAGGCGGGTACCAGCTGTCTGCTTCATGGCAGGTAGCACTTGGACTTTCGAGCACAATTGGTATTATCGTTGGGATCTTCATGAACGGCTGGTTTACCGAAAAGTTCGGCTTCAGAAAGGTCCTTCTTGTATCGTATGTGTTGATTACTGCATTCATCAGTATCCCATTCACAGCAAAGAGTGTAGAAGTACTTTTTGGGGGTGAAGTGCTCTGTGGGGTGCCATGGGGTGTATTTGCTACCCTCGGTGAGTAGCAGTACGCAAAGACATGCTAATACCATAGGACCTGCGTATGCCTCGGAAGTGCTACCAACAAAGATACGAGGGTACCTTCAGATCTACGTGAATCTGTGTTGGGTTATTGGTCAGTTTGTAGCTGCAGGAGTGCTGGATGGCTTGGTTAGCAACACCACCCAATGGGCGTATCGTATCCCGTTTGCAGTGCAGTGGGTCTGGCCTCTTCCTTTGTTTTGTTTGGTGCTCTTCGCCCCAGAATCACCTTGGTGGTTGGTGAGAAAAGGGCGCTTGGAAGATGCGGAGAGATCTTTGCATCGGCTCTCCAGCCATTCTACTAGCGAAATCCGAAAGACAATCGCTATGATGATCCATACCAATGAGCTCGAGAACACGTACGATACGGGAATCTCCTTTTGGGATTGCTTTAAAGGCGTTGAGCGCCGTCGGACCGAGATCAGCTGCCTTTTGATGGCCAATGGCACATTCGCCGGCATTGCTATCAGCTCGCAGTCTACCTATTTCTTCACCCAGGCTGGTGTGGCCGCTGCAGATGCATACAAGCTAGCTGTAGGCCAGACTGCTCTTGCTTTCGTCGGCACTGCCTTGTCGTGGTTCACAACCAGCTACTTTGGACGTCGCTCTATTTATCTATATGGATACTGTGTCATGACGACCATCATGTTCATCATAGGCTTTCTCTCCTTGGCGCCAGATTCGAACATCGGGGCGCAATGGGGGACCAGTGTTCTTCTTCTAATTTGGACATTTCTCTACGACAACACGAGCCAGGCTATTGCATATGCGATCGTGGGAGAGGTTTCTTCGACACGACTACGCACAAAGACTATCTGCCTTGCCAGGAACTTCTACAACGTGGCAAATGTAGTGGTGTTTATCAGTGGACCGTATGAAACGTCGTGGTAGCAATGAGCTAATTCCTAGGTACATTGAGAATCCAACAGCTGGTAATTGGAAGGGAAAAGCCGGGTTCCTAGCCGGGGGGCTGTCCTTGCTCGTCTGGATTTGGGCATTCTTCAGGCTCCCAGAGACAAAAGGTAGAACGTACGAAGAGATTGACATTCTCTTCCAGAAACGTGTTCCCGCTCGCAAATTTAAGCGTTACCAGGTAGATGCGTATGATGATGAAACCGCTCTCAATGCGAATGAGAAACTGACTCGTTGAGATGGGAATAGTGAAGTAGGTAGTAACGTGAACCATGAATTCATGTCTTGAATGATACCGGGTCTCCACCCTCGTGTTCAGCGAAACTTGTGAGTCTGGTCAAAGTTGGGGTGCGCAAGTCCGTCTTTGGTCTAGGAAGTACATGATCTTCCAGCCGTCGATGACAACGTCAAGTTCGTGATGTCATACGCATGCTTCGCTGCTGCAACGAACGAACTTAGCCATTTCAGGCCAGTTTCACCACTAATTTAGCAATACACAGATAAAAGCATACGTCAAATCGCAGCTGTTGGCTTGTGAAGACTGGAGGTTTCCAGTGTAGATTATCCGGCTCAATTTGCCGTCTTCTCTTTTTCTTCAATTTTTCACGCTGCTCGAGGATACCATCACTCAAACAAATGATATGCTGTCCTTTCTTTGCCATCAGAACAAGAATTTAATCACTTACATAGTACTTCACCATGTTGAGCAGCTGCAAAGTATGTAGAACGTCTTGCGTGGTCATTGCAGTTATTTTTGCCAGTTCATCAATGGTTATCTCCATCTTCGTACTAAGCAGGACCTCCACAATGGTCTCCGCCCAATAACCCCGATAACTCAAGAGACCTAGATCGGAGAGTGGCTTTTCTGGACTTCCTTGTCGTCCTTCTACTTTACTTAGTTCATACGAAAATGTAATAATTAGTTTGCCATAACCCAGACGCTGATACTGCGGAAGCGTAAGAATACAGGCTACATTGTATCCTTCAGGTGATTCTTTTTCCTTTGAAAAGTACCCAATTAAGTGACACCCAAATTCATCACGTGAGCACATGCAGTAGAATAGGAAAGGGTCGACGTCGTAATAAAGGACTTTGTGATCGAGAAAACACTTTGCAAACAAACAGAGATTGCGGCACCATGTTCTTTGTCGACGTCCATCGATCTCAAAAAATGAAACATTTTCGTCACGATATATCTCATTTCCTGGGGGATGAAGCATAGTGCACTTCTCACGATGTCGTATGAATTGTTTTTCGGACGCGTAATACGACAAGCAAAACTCACAGACGTACATTATGTCGCATTCTGTAAACTCCATGGGATAAGGACTGAAGTACCATGGTTCGATCAAGTTCCTCCCGAATTGTATCTTATTCAAGTTTCGTACCATGGCCACTTCGCTTGCGTTTTGTGTCATGGAACCTCCAGTCCTCAATTTCTCGATCTCTTGCTTCTTTGAAAAAGGCTCATGAGTGCCATTTGTAGTCCCATTAATGTCATCGAGATCTATCTCATCCTCAGCCAGTACACCTGGGGTCGAGGCAGCAAGCTCAGCATTATTCTCTTTTCCACCAGCTCTCCGTGACCTCTCTGACACAGAGTCTGGTGTTGCCGGTGTTGCCGGTGTTGCCGGTGATGCAGCGGACGCAAAACTCTCTCTAGTCGACCGAGGCCGCTTGTTTGGCTTTTGATTTTTCGGCGACGGTGAGTCACCGTTAAGGCCACTTAGTTTGCTAACTTGCGAAGGAAGGGGCTTCTTGAATTTGTCATTGCGGGGCCACTCAACTTCCTTGGAGAGATCGAGCCTTGATGCGTCGACCCACTCATCCAGCCGTTTATTGAAATCTTGATAATGCACATAGAAACCGAGGTCTCCTTTCCTCGTCTGTGTGGATAAAATCTCTGCTTCCCTTAAAACCCCTTCTTTTTGAATAAAGACTCTGCATCCCTTACGGATGGTCGCTAGCGTTGCGATCCCATATACTGGACCGGGCGTCTCTACAGGAGTCTCGGCCTTGCTTATGTTTGCCAAAGAATCAACACTATCGCGTCGACTTAGCGGTGTTTTTTGAGACGTCACGGAACCACTTCTCGACGCTTTTTGCGCCGTGTGTTTATGGCTTCCCATGTTATCGACAAGCCTGACCTGCCGGAGTGGTGGATTGTCAACCGCGGTCACGTGATGACTAGGAATGCAATTATTGAATGGCTTCTTGGAGGAATTGGACGCGTCAGATCAAAAAGCACGGAATCATGCGTCAGTCAGTCCTGTTATTTATACTGATTCTGTAGTCTCCTTCGAATCTGCGATCACCTGAATCCGAGTGACAGACATACAATATGGGAAGTGGCTCGACAACGCACATTTGACCTAATTGGACATCTTCCATTGGAAATTGTCTGTGAGATCATACCGCACCTGAAAAGACTCAACTATTACGTCTTGAGGCTGGTGAGCAGAAGATGGAACAATTTATTTCGCAGCAGGGCTGTCAAGGAAAAAATATACCAGCTTCATATCAAAGACACGGTCTGGGAAAAAATGAACAAACCGTATTCAATGGACCACATTATAAAGCTACAATACAATGGCGGCCATTTAAAGTTCAATCCTCCGATCAGTTTACGCCTAGACAACGAATATTACGACAAAACCACTTATAATTATGGCTTTTTGGCTTTTAGAGCGCCTCCGTTAGCAGGCACAGTCGATCACTACATTGAGATATTGCTGATCTGCTGTGCGCAAGTGTACAAATGCCTTTTGCTCGGGATCCACAAATGCTGGCTATTTCTAGTACCCATCTCATTGCTGTTGACTTGAGAGCAAATGCATGTGTGTGGAATATTGAGAAGAGTTTCACGGGGCTGATACTACAAAGGCCTATACAATGCCAGCTACCAAGTATGCCTACCAGCATACTTACGTCGAACGAAACGCAAAAAATCATCTTTATTATAAATGAACATCCAATCTATCAAGCCTATGTGTGCCAAACCAATGAGAATGAGGATGAGTTGAGGATAGTGTCAAATTTTGAGGTAGAACACCGTTTTTTCATAGATATGTCTTTGGCTGGACACCCGGATAGACTGATGGTTTTGATGGCCACGAATTCTGAAGCGGACGTATATCACACGTACGATATGGAAGGAAATTATATTGAACCCACTCCACGACGTTTGTATGGTGACATGAGCCCAGCAGCGGCTTATAGGAAAATTCGTTTAGAGCTCGATGATTCTCCCTATTATTCAGACGAAGCAGGGATCCATGGGGGATTGGAGAGCACTATTGCATTTGGTAGAGACGTCTTTGTATTTCGCCGAAGACAAAAACGGTCAGGGTTCAACGTAAACATATGCAGCTGCACGTCCAATAACTGGTACACAATGCTTGTTAATGAGGTATCTGATGATCTCAAGATCTGCGGTGACCAGGAAGCACTCATTCTATTAGTCAATGGCGGGATCGTAATTCTCCGTGTGCGAGGATACCAGGGTTACAGGATCAACTTCCTAACGCAGCAAGGGGCAGAACACCACCACATGTACCTTCGAAATGAGCTTCTACAAGCTGTGAGTCTAGTGTCAGTAATCGCGACCAATTGATACTCACCAGTTCCATTACTTGGATCCACTCACTGATTGCTTTGACAGCTGGTGTATCCACATCTGGTTCGACTCCATGGCCCCACATCATGACTTTAGAGAATGTATCTACACAGTTCAGAGCTTTGCATTGGCGGAGCGACTCGCTTTCTGCTTCATCCTTTTCGATATCATCACTGATGCCGCGAGGTCCGTTCACCGTCTCAAACAGGAGTCCGGTATAGTCATCGAGGAGGACCATTTCCTTCCCAAGTAGGTGTCTTCCACGAAAATACGCGACTTCTTGACCATTTTCCCCAGAGGTCTTCGCGCGCGTCGACTCAAAGTACTCTCCCACCTTTGCTTCAGCATTGAAGTTGACGCGCCATGGGAGGTAGTGCACGTTTGCTCCGCCTTTCGCAGGCTCTTCCGACTGTCTTGCCATATATGGTTCGCGTCTCTCCCACGCAATGAGTTCAGGAACCAAAATTAGGCCAATCGCAAACCCCATGTCACTCGTCGACTTCTCCCAGCGGAGTCTGGCTCTTTCTGCCCTGTCCATTGCATTCAACCCTATATTTTGGAACGTTGTGGCACGTCTCGAATATAGCACCAAGACATTGACCAAATTGGCTGGAGGGAATGGTCGGAATGGTTGCTATTGCCTGGCAGCGACGATCTTCCTCATCGGGATCGTCAGAGATGCTCTCTACGAACGTGCGCTACGCGACCAGCCCAAATTTGCCATCTTTGACAGCCCACCTGTCTCGTACCTGGGGCTGGCATTGGGGTTGACTGGCAATCTTTTAGTGTTGACTAGCATGTGGGCGTTAGGTATCACCGGAACATATTTGGGTAAGGCCAGATTCTTTAGGGCACCGCTGACAACCTACAGGAGACTACTTTGGTATCCTTATGGAGGACCGCGTTACCTCCTTCCCCTTCAATGTCACTGAAGATCCGATGTATTACGGCAGCTTCATGTCGTTTGTTGGGACAGCTCTTTATTACGGCAGGCCTGCTGGACTACTCCTGTCACTCGAAGTACTGGTGATGTACCTTGTGGCCTTGCGGTTTGAGCAGTAGGCATCATTAATAGTATACGCTAACAATAGGCCGTTCACAGCTGAAATCTACGCCAAGCGGGACAGGCAGAGGAAGGTGCAATCGTCAAAGAAGCAACGATGACGAGGAAGCGATTAAGATATAAGTATCATATTGGTAAACATCACACCGAGTTTCTCCCAAAAGCGCGTGTTGATGTGTTGATGTGTTGATGCCGTCATATCTGTTTCTAACGGTAAAACGGCCCGGAGCAGGCCGGCCGACCACTACTAGAAAGAGGACTGCCCTCAATGTACTTGCCCAATATTCCGCAAGCGGCCCTCCACTCTGTGCCAAGGCCTGCTCCAGACGGTAAAGGATATGAAGCCGTCAACGGTGGAAGTCATACAGAGTACGCTACCCTTAAAAATTCGGAGGATGCCTCGAAGCGTTCCAAGAGATCCTGCGAATCTTGTCGGGCCCTAAAGGTGAAGTGCGAAATCAACAGTTTATCGAGCCCGTGCAAGCGGTGTAAGAAAGGGAGGAGAGACTGTGTATTCACCGAGACGCCACGAAAGAAGGCCAAGCGGGACCGAGATGCCGTGGTGGTGGCACTTCAAAACAAAGTCGAAGCCTTGACGGCAAGCTTGCATGAATTCTCCGGTGCAGACTCGGCAAACGTTAGTCAAAGTCAAAGGAGAACGCTCTCAACTTCTGACGGAGGACGAAGCATCAATGGTCTCGGCTCAAGAGTAGCCGACTTTCCGCCAGAATATGAGGAATTCTTTAGGCAACCACCGAGTTCAGAATTTTTGCCTGGAGATATCATTGAAAGAGGTTCGGTGACTCTTGTGGAAGCCCAGGGACTTCTGGACTACTATCAGAAAGCAGTCTATCCAGTTTTTCCCGTCGTTCCTCTTCCAGCTGGAGAATCCGCAAAGACAATGAGAATACACTACCCATGTCTTTTCCTAGGAGCGATGTACGTTGCGTCATTCACCAACCGCCTGTCTCTAAATGGATGTTTGAAAGATGAAGTGGTGAATATGATATCGCAAAGAGTCATTGTGAACTGTGAAAAGTCACTCGATCTCATACAAGTAAGTCAATCTGAAAGTGAATAACTAATTGAAGCTCATTCTTCTCGCTGCATTCTACCAACCAGCCGTGTCAAACTTTTTCAAAGCACGCTTTACGACTTTCTCCAATCTAGCATATGGCATGGCTTTGGATATAGGGTTGAATCGGCAAGTAACGTTGGGAAAAAAGTCCAACTCGCAGCGTCCTTTCTCAAAGACGACTCAGGGTAATACAACCAGTCTTGAGGGTAAACGAGCATGGCTCGTGTGTTTCCTCCTTACGACAGGGTAAGTAAGAATGGGACATTTCTAATCTCAGTATATCGATGAACATGAAAAGGCCATTTACTATGGTATGGACGAAACTATTGGATGAGTATTGTGATGACTTGATTCGAGAGGGTGCACCCTCCGACCATTTCCTCGTCGACTGGGCTCGTATCATCAATGTCTGTCGTGATGCTGGGACCACCTTCGTTTACGAAGATGCAAGTGCAGACCTTTCTCCGGGCATGCCTCACTGTCGCATGGCACTACAGTGCTTTCAACGCTACCTTTCCGACATCAAGATATCTTACGAAACACGACTGCCTTTTGTAGAACTGCTTGAATCATACAAGCTTCAAGCTTCGTCTTGTAAGTTTGCTCATGTGAAAGACGGGCTAACAACCGCCAGATATATATGAGATTGCACTTCACCCGGGAATCAAGGGACCTTCAAGCCACCCCATATTTCATGCACAATCTAGGCCACTTGGAATTGCTTCATCTGAATTGGAGGTGTCCATTGACATCATTGCTCCTGCTATTGCTTCTTGTAGGAACGGAATAGAAAGCTTACTTGAGGTTAACGTGAAGCTACTTTCTATTTTGCCGGCCCAATTTCTCGTACGAGCTCTATACTGCGTAATACTTTTGGCACGCACGTTTCTCGCTGTGAAATCGCCGAGGAATCAGTTTTACGGACTTTTTGATGCTTCGAACCTAGGAGTGGAGGAGTACTTGGACCGACTGTTAAAGCTTTTGACACAACTGAATGAGGCAACAGGGAAATGCTCTACATACTGCATATTCGTCACTATCATCAACAGCTTTACCTCTTGGTTTTCACTGGCGAAGGGTGACTTTGACGATGAAAGCGAGTCTGAATCTGCTTCGTGTCCGTTGCAACTTTTAAGTGGCGTAGCAGAGAAAGTTGAGGGACCCGGAATTGCTACAAATGGTGTGGAAGATGATTTAACCCAACTGCTCAACCAAGAAGAATTCTGGAGTGACATGATGCAAGGGATCACAGACTGGGGATTTGTTCCATAGCGGTTTAAAGCTGGATGTACTAGTGTAAATTAACGGCCGCCAGTGTTTTCCATATGTTGAGCATTGCAGCTTGTAGATTGTGTCATGGCGATTGTGAAAACGCAATCCCACTCGTTACTATTCTCAAATCGTGTTGCGCATCGCCATCGCAGAAATACACGATTTGCTCAAATGCGGAAGTCCACCTAGGTTTTGGGTGAATTGGTCTAGCCTGTAAATCTTCTGGATACTGTTTGTGTCACAGAGCTGGTGCAGCACAGCGTCATTGAGATCAACTGGCGTTCCAACAATAACTTCCTTGAGACTATTTAGCATCTTTGATTGAGCAGAATCAACTTTGACTACAATCACGTCGGAGGTGTCTTCACTTAAGCCGAATTGGCGAAAAGCATCCGTGATCTACTAGTTAGATCAACATCGTCACTTGCTTACATTTGCTATGGGTGAAAGTGCATATACAATCTCCGAATGCACATTTTTGGTCTTCAACGCACCACGTTCCCTCGCTCTGAGTGCATGGTGGATTGCCGCTAGTAAATGTAGAATTGACGTAATATTTCGTGCGTCAATGAATGCATACTCGTAAGCATCATTCCCCAGAAGCAATTGCTCTTTGACATGCGCTACGTTTTTCACGGAAGAAAAAAGGCAAAGATCGACCGATATGTTCTCAAAATGTGGTAAAACAAATCTTGACATTCTTCTGTGTTTTTCCTTCACAGTGGTCGATCGCCGATCAATGTGCGCTTTGATTTCATGCTTCTCCACTCATTTCTCCGCTATTCTTCAAAGTAAGGATAATAGACGGATTTGGATTGGTCGGGGATAGTTGCCGTTACAGCAAACCACCCTCGTCGGCATTACATTCTATTAATCCGCTGTAGCTTCTAGGGGGAAGAGAAGAACCCCGAAACTCTAAACTCTGATCGGGATAATCTTTCGACGCTCGTCGCGCGACCTGTTGGCTGAAGCTGAATAGTTATGAAGAGAGAAAACTCTGATGACTACACTGAACAGCGCAGTAAAGTGGCGCAGTATCAACACTCGCGATCATTCTCCGGAGGTAACTCAGCTGCTCGCTGTGTCTCTGCTTGTTTAAGGTGTAAGCAAAGGTATTTATAGTAGTCAGCGCAAGTGGCTAATCTGTTCAGAAAGCTCAAATGCGATGGAGCAATCCCGAAGTGTGGTCCGTGCTCGAAAGCGGATGTGGAATGTTTAGCTAAAGACCAGATGTCTAGTAGACCTATTCCTCGAGGATATATGGAACAGCTGGAAAGTAGATTACAGATGCTGGAGGATCGAAATGCGCAGCTCGAATCGCTCATCAAACCATCAAAAAATCTCGACATTCCAACTTCCCGACCTCCTTTGTTAAATGGCCTTGATATGCGCCTAAAAAGCATGAAACAAAGCGGAATGCCGCGTTCGTACTTGGGTGGAAGTAGCGGAAATCTCTACATAAATGGCGTCCGCGATAGTGCTATGTCGTTTCTCGGGATAGAGATCGATGTGTCCGACATGAATCCAACGGAAGCTGATTTTCCTTTTGCCCAGATGCTCATCACGCCAAAACCTGCTCAGCCTGAACTTCCAACGTATCAAGACGCGGTGGACTTGGTGGAGACTTTCTTTCGCACGATACATGCGTTCATGCCCACATTACACCGGCCAACAATAATGCGTCAATTGTATGGTTTGTACAACGATCCGAGCTATGTTCCGCGGTCTTCGTTTATTGTCATTTTGAATGGCATATTTGCCAACGTCTCAATCAGCCGAGACACGTACTTTGGCAACACGAAAACCAGTGCACACATCGTCTACTACCGGCGATTGAGTGCATATTTACAAGAAGTTTTCTACCACGAAATCTATAAAGGCGAGCTTGAAGTGCTCCAAGCTCTCAACATCATCCTCATTTACCTTCGAGTTCTCAAGAAACCAGCTGCTGGGTGGCTCACCGTCGAACTGGCGGCGGCTTTAGCTGTTGATATGGGTCTTCATCGAAATCCGCGAAAATGGATGACAGTATTACCAGGACCTTTAGAAACGGAAATGCGCAAAAGAGTTTTCTGGTGTACTAACGCCCTATCGCGCTCTATTGCAAACAATCTCGGACGACCAAGCGCGCTTCGTGAAATCGATTGTGATGTGGATTTACCCTCTCTTATTGACGACGAATTCATCGACGACAACGGTATCTCAAATCAACCTTCGAGTCGGCCATGTGTTTTTACCCCTGGTATCGAAGTATTCAAGCTGGCAAGAATAACCGGCCATATAAACGAATTACTGTATGCACCCAACAGGCCGGATCGTAAAGCGTATGTCACAATTGTTGAGCAGCTGGAAACAGCCTTGTCCACGTGGCTAGATGAAGTGCCGCAACACTTGAAATATGATCCAAATCAAACTGGGCCTGAGCACATTGCTTCATCTATGATGATGCAAGCGTATCACGAGTAAGCTGGCTACCTGAATGAAACTAATATAGATGTCGAATTTTAATCAGGCATCCTTCGTTGGATTTGTCTCCATCACCGCCGTTTGCTGCAGCGTCGCTTGAAATCTGTGTGAAGTCAAGCCATGAAATGATCCGATTGATTGAACAAAATCGTGCGCAAGGATATCTGGATATAACATGGCCGGCCATTCAAAAACTAATGCTGTCATCTCTGACTATTCTCTATGGTCTCTGGGAAAAACGTGAGAAGGCCGGATCAAATGATGTTCGACTTGTCAAAGAGACAATGAAGACCTGCATGTCAAACCTGCACGAACTCGGTGGACGTCTATCATCTGCTAAACGACTTGGTCAAACAATCAAGGTACTCGCTGATGCGACTTTTCGATCTATGGCTCCCTCACAACTACATCAACGTATAGCAAGTCCACCATCGCACATTTCCCCACGTGTAGCTCCACACGATGTATCTCTCCAACAGTACTACACCCAGCAGTACATTCCTACAACCCCTCCAAACCCCACAACACCCCTACAAGGGGCCTCCCCACTATTCGTAACCTCTAATGACACCGATAATATTTGGTGGAATGTTAATTGGAACGAGTATATGCGAAACATTGCTCCCCCCCTGACAAACATTGGCCCGCGCCTCTTTGACGATGTTAATGACAACACTTTATTCTCGGGGGAATCCGAAATTTCATCTACAAGCAACCCGCAGGAGTGGGGCTATGAAATGGTATGAGTTATGTACAAGTAAATCAAGGAATTATCTCGAGGATATGTTTCTCTTTATGTGTTGTACAGGGCTGACACTAATGGTGATGCCTTCTTGCCGAACACTCAGTGCAATACCATTTCCCGGACGGAGGGGCTTTGAGACCCACACAACCGTAGTGAAACCACTCGTAGCGGCAAGCTGCATCGTCACAAGCTACCATATCACCGTAACTGACCTGTTGGCAGAAACAGTAAAGCTGTGTATCGGCACCCTCCTCCTCGTCGTTCTCCGATGAAATCAAAGAGGACGAAGCAGCACGCTCCAAGGCACGCTGGCTCTTCTGAGGCGGCCGAGGTGTGGTGTTACGGAAAGACAGAGTCGAGTAATTGGGTTGAGTATCTACAGCGAGCAGGCCTTCGTTCTGTAACCTTCCAACGTCGGTGTCAAGACGTCGTAGATGCCTCTCCATAAGTTCCAAGCACTTGTCCGCCAACTGGCACTTTTCATCTTGTAACTTCATTGCTCTGGCAAAATCTGCCTGGATCTTTGGAACATAAACAGCTTCTTTTGGCGCTTCCTGTAAACTCCCATGCTGCTTTATGAATTTGTGGAGCTGGCTGTCCCGATGGTGTATCCGCTTTTTTACTTCGTGGTATTTAAGTTCTTTGTTCTTCAGCTCTTCAAATATATGCTGGATTTCTGCAGGGAGGTTTGCACAGTCCTGCAGATATTGATCCAAGACGTACACGGCATCCTCCATATGCGTTGGCGTGGTTAACGGTATTTCCAATTTCGTCTGAAAATGAGATGAGATGAGCACCAAGTGATGAATAATGCAGCGCCTGTAGACAACGTACATGGTCGTAAATACATGGCAGAGTTCCACCTTCTCGCATGGAAAGGGCTCAGGATATGGCTCTTACCAATTGAAAGTAGCGAAGCCAAACAAAGTCACCTATCACCATAATGAAAATGTAAGCAACTTTCATTTTGGTCAGACACATCCTATGAAGCCTTTCCGTCTGGCACTAACGAATCAAATGGTGATAGGTTATGGATTGCATGAGCTCATGGATGTATATCGAACTCGACCAGCTACGTATGAGGAGTTAAGATCATACCACACAGCTGATTTTGTCGATTTCTTGAAGAGGGTGACGCCTGATATCGCGGCAGCTTCCAAAAACGAGCTTTATGCATTCAGATTGTATGATGACTGTCCAATTTTTGACGGTCTCTATGACTACTGCAGCCTTTACACCGGAGCATCTCTTGATGCAGCCAGAAAGATCGTGAACCGACAGGCTGATATTGCGATTAATTGGTCTGGTGGATTACATCATGCCAAAAAGAGCGAAGCAAGCGGATTCTGTTATGTGAATGACATCGTCTTGGCTGTTTTGACTCTTTTGCGGCAGTATCCACGAGTTTTATATATCGACATAGACTTACACCATGGGGATGGTGTTCAAGAAGCCTTCTACGCTACGGATCGAGTGATGACGCTTAGTTTTCACAAATATGATGGCGAATTCTTCCCACAGACAGGCAACTCTCATGAAGTCGGTACGGGGTACGGAGAACACCATTCTTTGAATGTTCCCCTGAACGATGGCATTAATGATGAGGCATATCTGCGATTATTCAAGTCGGTCGTAGAACCAGTCTTTAACTCTTATCGACCAGCCGCAGTGGTTCTGCAATGCGGTGCTGACAGTCTTGGCGGTGATAAACTTGAGCACTTTAATCTCACCATACAGGGGCACGGCGAGTGTGTTGAGTTTGTCAAAACCTTCGGTATCCCGATGCTTGTTCTCGGAGGCGGAGGATATCGTCCTCGTAATGTGTCTCGACTGTGGGCGTATG
>JAABUO010003722.1_pt1 | contig 18121 bp, 14 predicted proteins | sample 5559291 | NCBI WGS metagenome assembly JAABUO01 (sample SAMN10711878, study PRJNA513372) | rock metagenome | isolation source: Antarctica rocks | place: Antarctica: Victoria Land, Finger Mt sud | reverse complement strand
GGTTCAACCATTGTTGCCCGGCTGTTAACCACGCACCTTGGTCAAGTCATGAAGAGGCACAATTGCTAGAGCTAGTGGAACAAAACAAGAAATTGAACGTGAGGCTGACCATGCAAGCTGCCCAGATAAGGGAACAGCTTGTGCATGAAGGACTGTCACATAAGTGCACCAAGCATTGCTGTCACCTTGCATCACCTTAAGCGACCTGCGCAGTTTCTGAGTGCAGAATGTTGTGGTCATACCACTGCAACAAAGTTTCTGTTGGAGTGAAATAAGTCTGCTCAAAACAAAGTTGTGTTGCAGTCACCTGACCATGTGACGTGTAAATGCAGTGGGAGCAGGTGGCTGCCAACTTAGACACAGGCCGGCCAGCTGTAGCCTGCATGATGCATCACAAGGTCATAGAGCAGCGTAGCAGAGGTCAAGGCAGGTTTCAACCTGATGAGGAGCAGAGAATAGAAGAAGCTGTCCGGTTGTATGGACCCAACTGGGGGGAAGTGGCCTCCCACTGTGGTGGGGGTCGCAGCCGCCAGCAAGTCATGCACCACTACAAGAACACCATGAAACCCAGCAGGAAGGGCAAGTGGTTGCCTGAGGAGGATGACCTGCTCTTGCAGGTATTCAGTTTTCTGAATGAAAGGTGGAGCATGCATGTCAGGCTGCACCACTCCTTGCAAGGATGCAGTGCCATAAGCAGGTGTTGCAGGCCCACAAGCTTATGACAACAGTGCAACTCGTGGCTGCTGCTGCAGGCTTTGTCCGATGTGTTTGCATTTTGTGTGTGCTAGCACTGGTACAATGCCTGATTTTTATGATGAGGGTTGTTTAAGGTCACAGCGGCCTGTGTCTGATGTCAATTTGCTACAGGCTGTGGCTGTAGTTGGCAAGAAGAAGATAAACAGATGGAGCACTGTTGCTGAAATGGTTGGCAGCCGTGGCCAGATTCAGTGTCGTGAGCGCTACTGTAATGTGTTGGACCCTGAGCTGAAATCAGGTAGCTTACCTTGTCTTGTCTTACACTTATGCAGGGCTGCATGTTGACCACTTCCAGCAAATGCATATCCCTTTTGGACAGCTGTTGTGTGGCCAAGGTGTACTTTGCATGCTTTTGATGACCACGTGATCAACTGTGTGATATTATTGCATGGTCGTACAGATTTGTTTTTACAGGACACGCTCAGGCCAGGTCTTTGATTCTCTTGCTGATGCCACCATGCGTGGTCAGCTGATATACCCAGGTGTTTAAGTCTCGCACGCTGATGCATCTCAGGTCCGTGGAGCAAGGAGGAGGTAGCCCTGTTGAAGGCGGCAGTTCCAGCGCACATCAGGGAGGATGGCTCTGTTAAATGGGCAGCGGTGGCAGCTCAGCTGCCTGGCAGAACTGACAATGAAGTTGCTCGACAGCACACCAAGATGGTTTCAAAGTGAGCTATGCCATCTTGCTTTACTAGTCAAGAATTCATCAAGACCATGCTTGCTTGTATCCAACTTTGGTGTGCTGTGCTCACACGAATAAGATTTCAATGCAACCTTTTTCTTCTGCAATGCATTGCCTTTTGCAATAGAAGTTGCAAGACTGCTCTTTTGTGATTTGCTCCATTGCAAGCGAAAAATCTAACATACCTGATAAATGTCGGGACACAAATTACTGTTGCATTCTTTGCTGCAGGGAGCAAGACAAGGCCCCATCTAGAAAGCGTTTCAGACCTACAGGTGCTGGTGCACAGACTTCAATGCAAGCATCATCAGCAACACAGGGTTCAGCAACCACAGTCCCAGAAGCAGCAGCTTCATCTGCTACTCAGTCACAAGTATGCCACAGACCAACAGGAGTGTCACCCTCACCTCAACTACGGTCAAGCAGTTCTACTGCAGCAGCAGAAAGAGTGATGAGGCAAACATGAGCAAGCTGCGGGCAGCAAAGCAACACAACTCAGAAGATGCCTTCATTGCTATTGGTACTGAGCATTGATGATGGCAAAAGGGGACCTCATGTGATGCTGGGTTGCTCCACACTAAGGGTTTGAGGTTTCTGATGAGGTGCTATACCGCATTGCTTTTGAACAGACAGAAGTAGGTTTTGTATTTGGCGCAGATTCTGGACAAACTTATGCCGACAAAGGTAGGGCAGGCATTCAAGGCCAACAGGTCGATAGGGATTTCAGCACTTGTACAATCACCTTTGTAGTCAGCTTCTCACGTTGTATATATGGCTCTGTCTATTTGTACATGCAGAACATCCACTAATGTACTAGTGCCCCTGCTGCAAGGCGCACTACATCCATCCTTCGCTGATGTGATCAGATTATTGACGACTATGCACTGAAACAGTCAGACGAAGTGTCTGAAAAAGAAGTGACTGCTGTCTAGACAGATCTGTGCAACACATGATTATGTTAATCCGATATGGTAGAGCAACCCTGCAAGACAGCGCTGGCTCTAGTGCTGCTTCTGCCTCTTTTGCAAAATCAGGCCACGACTTTGTCATCAGATGTGTGAGGAACAAGTGCATGCTCACATGGAATCAAGAAATGAATCCAAATCCACAATTTGACACTGTCGATATAAATTCGATATTCGACCCTGATGCTGGACTGTGCTCGTATACAAAAAAGCTGCACATCAGACTTGCACAACACCCAAAAGGAACAGTACTGCTTGCTGGGTCAAGACCACTATTCAAAACTGCATACCACTTCAGTACCTGCCAAGAAACCAAGACCAACGTCAAATTCAAGACACAGCTCATCTACCAGCAGGTGATGGAGACAAAGGTCACTCCTTCACCGAGATGCTCTGGTACTGACTCAGCTGGACAAAACAGCATACTATTACACACACAGTCAGGGGTCCTGGTCATCTTCAGGGCAAGCGCCAGGGACAGTCTTCCAAGCCCTCAGGTTCTGCTTTGGAGCATGTGGGATGAGAGGTAACCAAGGATCCTGGCCAGGACGCCAGGTGGAGTTGTACGTCAGAGCAGTCTGTTGCTGAAGCTGTCTGAGAATAGGCGCAACATCTAAGTCTGCTGAAGTTGCAGCGTGCTGAGGTGCATGCTGTGGGCTGTAGTCATGCTGTCTTGCAGGATCGGCATCCTGAACTCCTGCTGCCGCTGATTCAGACGCACTGGCAACCAGACTGTGACTAGAGTCTTCCAACTGTTCTTGCCTTGATGCATCAATAAGCATTCCCTCTGGCTTCTCTGTGAGTGCCCAATGCTGCAGCTGGCTGGAAGTTGGTTGATCAAGGCCAGGGCCTGTCGCATTGGGAGTGGATCGCACAGCATGAATGTCCAGAAGCCCCTGCACCGCACATGGATCATCAAGCTTGTCGTATCAATACTAGTATTGAACAGACTGCCATCTTCGGGCACAGAAGCATTGCACTACATGCCAAAGAGGCAGGACATGAAGCGTTTTCTACCTGCTCAGCAGTGGCAGTCATTGTCTCATTGCCAATCCCACTGCCATCCAGGTGAGCTTGTGTGATGAACAGTGCATCGTCATCCTCCTGCTCAATTGGACATTGTGCCATGGCATCATCACCATCATCTTCCAGAGGTTGTGTCTCATCTTCCAGCGGGGCACCCTCATCGTCGCAGAAGACAATTGGCATCAAACCCTCCTGGTAGATCATCTCTGCAAATTCACCTGTCAGTCAAGGCTTTTTTCCACGCACGTGACGCTCAGCTAAGTTTGTCAGTGTTTTAATAGTAGCAGTCTGTGGGCATAAGGCAAGTTGTCACCTGTGCGAGATGCTCCTGTCTGCACTGGCAGGTCAGCAAGCTCAGCATGAGCGTTCACATCTGCTACTGCAGAGATTCTGGCTAAGCGGTCACTCTCTGCCACTTGCGCACACATCAACTCAAAAGGCTGAATCCCTGACGTAAACTGCTCAACCAGAGTTGGATTGCGCAAGCTGACGCGCTTGGAGCCTTGTCGGCTACCTGCACCTGCAGAAAGGTACCAACCTCGTGCAATTCGACATGAGACACTGATCACTGGGCAGCACTTCAGTGGCGGTAGTGGCGCAATCAAATGCCTGGAGCATCCCCTTGCTGCACAACAGACAATCTATTGCACCTGCATGCTGTGGCACAGCCATGCCAGCAGCCTGACCCAATGCTTGTGACGTGCATGGTAGGCTGTCCTCGTCCTCAGAGACCACTACTGGCACTCTGTACTCAGCACCAATGTCTACAACCTCAGATGGTGGGGGTGATGTTGGGTCTGGTTGGCAGTTCTCACAGACAGACTCACCATGTTTGCGCTCTTGGTCATTCGCTGTGCCTACAGAGCAAGAGAGAGTCAACGCTGGCAGCATTGCAGCCATCTGCTTCCTTCAGTACATGACCAAATGAAAAACTTGAAATCACCGCATTCAAAAGGCAAAGCAAAGTCTGGTGTTTCACAACAGGCCTCTGTGTCACAACTGACAGTAGCTCAGCTGGCTGCTGTGCAGGTATGCGCTTTTGCTGTTGTTGGTTGAAGGGGTGAATCGTGTTTCCTCCTCTTTTGAGATGTGGGACTGATGCAGTTGCCTCTGCAGTGGTCTGTTGACACGCACCTCCAAGCAGTGCCTGATCCTGCCCTGCTGCAGCTGGGACTGATCCCACAGCCATCAGTGAAGAGGCTCCCTGAGTTACTTGCTCAGTCAGACTTGAATGGATGCTTGCATCAGGATCAGCTTGAGAAGTAGACTGCCGTGGAAAGCCTGCATAAAATGCAAAGCGCCAGTTTAGCTTCAACTGTTGTGACCCAAGCTCTAATCAGCTGTGGATGAACACCTGGGTGCGCCAAAACATGATGCAGGCAGCATCTCTGCAGGACAGTCACCACATATTCCACAAAGACACATACGGTGGGCACAAAGCACTCATCAAGGCTTGCATGACTGCTCAAACATGCTCACGAGATCCTGCAGCAAACATGCATATTTGCAGAAGACTGTGCATGTGAACAGAACAGCAGGAGCACAAGAGTGAGACCTGTCGATGCATTGCAATCAACATGTCATTGACTGACCCCAATTACATTCATGACTTGATGGAAACTACACTTAAGACAAGAGACAGCATAAGTGACGCAATTGATGATCCAGACGATGCAGTGCCCCTTCCTCACCTTCAAGCTGTGCTGCTGCATTAGCATGACTTGATGGTACAGGCTGGGCCTGCACACCGTCTTCGCTCTGAAGAGACACAGGTGGCACTGTGTGCTCCATATCCCTGTCAATCGGAGCCAGAAGCAGGCGACGCTTCCTCTTTTGACCTTGTGTTCCAGGCTGAGCAGCCTGTGCATAGCCTGCACCTGCAAGAATCCAGATTGATGTGACTCACCTCTGATAACAAATTTTAGAGTTTGACAGTAGAGAACAAGTTGAAGTTTGGTAAGTGTTGCAGCAGCAGGCAACACGCACTGTGCCTTCAATTTGCAGAAGTTATGTCAGAGCCTGCTTGCATCACTTGCGTGCATGGCAAAGGTGTCTCAGCAACAGCAGTTTTTCAAGTTTCAACAAAGTAGTGCTGAGCAGCTCAGGGCAAGTTTTGATTTGTGCTGAAGAACAGGAGCCTGAATTATGCAAGCACCTGAATTTGCTTGTGGCTGAGATAGGGCATGCTGCCTTGGGGCAGAATTGATGCCAGCATTGGCATTGGCAGCTGTCACCGCAGCTGCACTCTGAGGCTGATTCACAGCTGCAGGTGACAGCTCAGCTGATTGACCCACTCGTGACCAGGGTGGCTTCTGCAGGCAAGCATGGCGGGGCCTGCTCCCCTCTGCCACATGAGTGGCACCCACTGCGCTGCCTACACTTGGCTCTGCTACAGCCTGCATGCGCTCAGCGCTCAGCTTGGCCTGAGCATCCCGTGCTGCAGCCGCATCCTTGGCTGCATCTTGCGCTGCAAGCTCATGAGCCAAAATGGCAAAGGTATCAACCCTTCGCCCTGCCCGCCTGATCAATGTTCGCGGGGAGCTCCTATGTGCTTCTTCTTCAGGGTTGGGCTTATGAGAATCACCTGCATCAACCAATCAGCACATGACTAACCCAAAGTTTGGCTATCTGTGGATGGCTTGGTTCTCATGCATGCCCAGCTGACATGTGTCCAAATTTGGCACGTCTGCTACACAAGGATGCACTGTAGAAATCAACTACCTGTCAGCATGGCTTGAACGCAAGATGTCCGTTAAGCAATTCTTATGCAAGGGTGAAGACTGATATGCATGACTGGAGGAAGAAACATCTCTGACGCAGCGCATTCAGCATGATATCCACTCTCATTATAGGGCACTTGCAGCTGCAGAGGATGACAAGAACTTGGCGGCTACAAAGCGCTTTGACTAGCAACTACAAAGTAGTTTACCTTGAAGAGGTTCCGACACCACCATGTTGCAAAACTCGCCTCCGGTCTGTGCCCTGACAGCATGGTGACTCGAAGCTATAGGCTCTGGCACCAAGCTGACCGCCGTGTCAGAAGAGACATGTGGAGTTTTGGGTTCAGCACCCCTGTTCAGGTTGACCAGGAGTACACGCCGCTTCTTCTTTTGGGCTTGTGTTCCAGTGTTGGCACCCTGCTCACTGGCTGCACCTGCGTCGTCACAGAGAGTCAAGACGCGATGGCAATTGATTGTCATGCAGCAATGATCTTGTGCAATGCAGCGTCGGAGACATGCCAATGCAATCAAGGAATTGCAGGTAAGTGTGGCAGATGCCGTGATGCACAAGGTTTTGCATTGATTGGTGGTTTGCTATAGATGAGCAACAACGGTGCTTCCGGCCAGAATATAGGGAACAGAACAGGAAGCATAACAGAAGTCCAGTACCCAAAAGACTCTGTGCAGGCAGCCACCCACAGAGCAGCAGTACCTGCAGCAGCTGGGCCTGCAACGAGCGCTTGGGACTGAGCATGTGGCGTGGCGTCCTGACTTGCGGTACAGGTAGGAGCAGCAGGTGGGGTGTGTCCCACCACACTGGCAGAGCCTGGCCGGCCTGAATTGCCTGCTGGTGTGCAACTCCTAAACCCTAAATCCTTTGTGCTGATCACGCCTGCAACAAGGCCATGTTGTGTTGCTGTATGCCTGCACAAGCTGAGTCTAATGCTAAGTCAGCAGCTTGTCATCAGCATGGTAACAAATGCGGATGCGCTGTGAATGCAGAACAAGCATGCATGGCAGAACAGCTAAAGACCCCAAGTGGCACGCAGTCAAACTACTAGCATGCAAGCTTCAACACCTTCACAGCAGCACCTGACAAGGCAACGCATTGCAGTCCAGGTCTTGTCCAGCAATACCAAAGGCCAGCATGACAGATCACATGTCACAGGGTTCAGCTGGTTGGCAATTAACACATTGGGCTTGAGAAGCTGCAGGACTTGCGGCAGCTGCAACAGGAATAGGTGCATGAGGGTGTGCACCTGGCACAAGGCCTTCATTCATGTCAGTGCAGGAAGCAACCGCCACTTCAGCTGTGGACCCAGTATGCGCATAAGTGCTGGGAGGTGTAGCGTCGACAGTAGCATCAGGTTTGTTAGGGGCGCTTTGGGTGGGGGCAGTAGCGCCAACTCCAGGCTCAGCAGCAGTGTAGCTGGGGTTGCTAACTGTGGAGGGTGTAAGGCAGGCGGCAGTGCCAGCAGCATGCCCTGCGCTTGCCTGTGGTGTGCTGCTGCCTCCACCACCTGGGCTCTTCAGCCTTTTGGCAGGGTACAGAGGAGGCTTCACGCCATGCATGCTGTTCTTCACGCCTGCTCTGGGCAGGACTGGTGCTTGACCAGCTGCTGGTGAGAGCTGAGCAGCTGCTGCTGGTGAGGGTTGAGCAGCTGCTACGGATGAGCCCTGAGTAGCTGTTGCTATGCCCTGAGTAGCTGCTGGCAAGCGCTGACTTGCTGATGCTGAGCCCTCAGCTGCTGCTAGCAAGCTTTGTCGGGCTGATGGCGAGGTCCGAGCAGGTGCAAGCATATTCTGCCCAGCTGCTGCTGCAGCCTGAGTGAATGCCGATGCTTGCCCGGGATGTGCAGGAGCAGTAGCAGCAGCAGCAGCAGCAACAGGAGCAGCAGCAGCAGCCCTGTTTGGCCTTCTGCCTGCCCGGCGTGCATAGTCAGCAGCAGACAGGAATGGCTCTGGGCAGCGATGCTGTCTTTCAATCCAGGCAGCGGTGACATGGTCAATTTCTGGGGAAGAGGAGTCATCAAGGTCAATGTCCACATCAATGTCAGACTCAGACGAGCTGCCTGCTGCGTCAGCCGTGGGTCTGGGCTGCAATGCAGTGCCTGGCCTGGGTGGTGGAGGAGGCATGTCCGAGCTACAAGTGCGGGCTGCCGCGCCTTGCTGCCTCGCCACGGCCGCCTGCATATGCCACAGGCAACGCTTGTGTCACTTCAGAGACAACAAAACACTTGATGCAGTTAGTAAGATGGAGTGTTGGTGGCTGTACAGTCAAGTTGAACTTAATAAGGTACTGGAATAGGCATTGGTTGGCCTTGCTGTAGTTGTCAAAGCCTATTTACGCATTTGCAAATGGGAGTCAAGAGCGAGCATGTAATCATGTCAATGCTTCTCAGCAAGACAGAACCTGCAAATCTATGCATTGATGTGCTTCTTGCAGTAACAAAGAGACAATGAAGACCTTGATCAAGCTACACAAAGCAATATTAACACCTGCTTCCGAGGACGTGGGGAAGGAAGTGAGTGATACATGATGAAGGGTGATGTGTTGATAACTATCATCACACTGGAAGTGAAAAACAGCGGGCCAGACAACAGCGTTAGCGCATTCCATAGTCCAATCAAAAGCTGCATTGAGACAACATGGTATTGCATGCAATACGTTCAATGTAGGAACTGTATGGTCTCACCTGAGGCAGCTGGAGTGAGGAGCGCTCGGGAGGAGGGGGCATAGCTCGTGCTGCTTCTGCATCCCTGCTGCTGTCCACACTCTGGCTCATCTCTGTGGCAGCCTGTGGCGCAACCAAAATGGAGGCTGTGCTCTTGCCGGCTCCTGCACTTGTGCCAGCAGCAGCTGACCTGTAGACCCCACTTGGTGCACTTGCTGTGCCGGAGGCATCAGGAGCAACACTGACGCTGCTACTGCTGCCCCCACCTGGCACGTTTGCTGTCAGGTTAGCAGGTGTGCCAGACTGCCTTGACTGATTGGCAGCAGCACAATGGCGACCATCATGCTGGGTGGATGTGGATGCTGCTGTAGCTTTGGCCTGGCACTGCATCAAAGCTGAGGCTTGGTCAAATGCGGTCACAGCTGGCTGATGGACATGGGACATGGAGTCAGCAGCTTTGCCAACTTGCAATGTTGCAGGAGTGGCAACATCTGTTACAGGAGCTGAAACCTTTGCAGGGGCTGTTGGCCGGGCTGCCTGCTGCCTGTTAGCCATTGTCAGGGCTTGACCTGACTGCTGCTCCCAGATTGAGGGGAGTAAAGGGACAGCCCTTCCAGCAACCTTGCCTTGCAGCATAGGCGCATCAGGTACTGCTGATGACCTGGACTGCTCAGGCACAGTAGCTTGGAAGCCCTGTTCCTGAGCAGCACTGGCTGTTAAGCCTGAACTGGGTGAGGGAGCTGGCATGAGAGGAGATTCTGTTGTGACTGGATTGGCACGATATGGCAGGGCAGCATGAGCTTGCCGCCGTGTGGGTGACTGTGACATGTCCCGCGCATTGGCCAGCCGAGCTCGCATGCTGACATGGGTTGTCCTTTGCTCACAAGGAGGGGAGAGCCTTGCTTTCTTGGCAGGAAATACTGACGCAGCGTGCTGCCCATGCTTTGCAGGCTGAACAGAGCATGCTACTTGCAGAGCTTGAACCACCTGCTGAGCTGCTTCAGCGTGTGCTTGTTGCTGAGCTGGGTCTGGGGCTTGTGTTGGTGCTGGCAGCGCATGGTGCGGAGCTGAAACCACCTGTTGAGCTGGCATTGCCTGTGGACTTGGGGTGAAGTGCTGAGCTCTGGCAACCGGGAGAGTCAGAGCAGCATGTTGAGCAGGATTTGCCTGCTGAGCTGGCATGGGAATCTGACCATGGGAGGGCTGCTGAGTCAGCATAGGCAAGAGTGGCAAAGGAAGCCGAGTCATGACTGCTTGCTGACTTGGCCTTGCCTGCTGCCCATTTACAGCTTGCTGAGCACTGACTGCTTGCTGGGCATGCTCTACTTGCTGAGAGGTAGCATGTAGGCGGTTGCAGCCTCTGAAAGCAGGGAGCATAGTCAATGTAATCAAGGCACGGCAGCGTACCATAGACACGTCTATACCCACAACTGATGCAATATCAGCTTGCAGACTGCATGCATTTGGAAGGAGCTGCTGCTGTGCCTCCTGAGGGTCCAGCCTGTGCAAGAGATCTTGCAGACCCTTGTAGAAAGCTGGGCGGTGTGTACTGCGTCCAGGCAGTGCATTTCCTCCCTGGCTGGCTGAGCTTCTACCAGCAGCTTGTGCTGCTGCTGCTTGTCTTGTGACCATGCTCTGGACCGGAGCTTTGCCACCAGTGCTTTGGTCAGCAGACTGCAGCGCTAACGACTGCTGTGGTTGCTCATTGCCCATGCAGGCAACAGCAGTTTTGTCCTGTAAGGCAGGGACCTCAGTTGATCCTGCCATACAAGTTTGAGCCAAAGCCTTGTTGCTTATAGGAATAGCAGCATGGTCAGCCAGGGAGAAGCCCCAGACATGCCTCCTGTCTGTGCGCTGCTTCTTGCTGACGGCTGCTGTGCGAACACCAGTGCCGGCCCAGGACCCCTTGAGCGAAGGCACACTAAGAGTTCCATCCTCAGCTCTGCTCTGGCCAGCAGCCTTGCTGCTGTGAGTAGTAGCAGACTTGGCGGGCCCTCCAGCAGAAGCTCTGACACTCCCTCTGCTTGCGCTGTGGGTGGCGTTGCTGCTGGCAGCTTTGATAGAGCTGTGGCTGCGACTCTTGGCCGGGCAAGAGCGCTTTGAAGAAGACTTAGAGATTGCACCTCCAGATGGTTGATGAGCATGTGATGACGAGGCATTCTCAGTAGACATGGTGAGACCCTGATCCTGTGACGACTGAGGGGCGTCACCAAAACCAGGTCTAGCCTACATAGCATGTCAACATAGTCTGCAACACCCTCCTCATGATCTTTGATCTCTCCTCATGCCAGTGACTCAACAACATTATCAAATGCTGCCAAGCATTGCTGCACAAGCTGACACAGCTGACGCAAAGGAAATGAGCAACTTTTTTGCAGTCGGACAACATGTAGCCAGACAAGCCGTTTGTTCTCGTGCAAGCTGTAGCCAAGCATCTGTGCATACAACAGATCAAGGACTTAGGTCCCTCGTCGTCAGTTTTAAAAGTCTTACCCTGAGCTCCTCCCCTACCATTGCGCTGAATGGCCTCTTCCTGTGGTGAGTCTGCCCAGGCATCGCAGAGTCCAGAAAACCCCGGCATTCAGCTGATCCACAGAGGCATCTGTCAGAAGTGATGTCTGTTAGTGTAATAACAGAGAATTCTTTGTTGCGTGTGGCAAAACCTAGCATATAAACTTTTCTTGGCATCTGTCAGAAGGGGAGATGCTTGCAATACAAACCAAACGTGCTTGACTCTGCAATCATCAGCTGGTGTCTTGATCGCTACATGTGATGCATTTGCAAGAATGACTCATTGATCAGCCAACATTTATACATCTTGTTTGCGACAACAAGCTTGGGAACAGATGAAGAGTTGTATGCTTATTCACTCACGTGACAACAGGTTCCCCTGCACATATGGAATGGTAGTCATATGTGATTTCTTCTCCAGCTTTGATTGTCTGGACTGTGAAGATGCCAACACATTCCTGACCTTCCACTGTCCAGTACTCAGCCTGACAATTTGGCTCGCAGGAGTGGTTGATAAACCTAGCATCATTTCCTTTCCGTGTGGCATCAATCAGTGCGCCATTTCTGCATAAGTATGTAGTTAAAACAAGCACGGTCTAGTTTGGGTGTGCGTTAGCGGTTGTGTACAATGTGAGAGTTGCAGCTTGTGTTTGAGCAGGCAGGACAGGCAGCTGCATGCTGTACCTTGTTTGGAAAAGGTACATGTGCTTGATTCGCTGCTCCTCATATTCATCACATCGCTTTGCAGCCTCATCTGCACTTATGACTTCACCTGCAATTACATAAGTCCTGCCGCTGCTTGAAAGTGTGGTCTACAAGTGCTGCAGCTATGCACACTGCAAGCAGTGTTACTGAGCAATTGACATTTGAGCTAACAGGCGCACATTGGACGACTTGTCTAGAAAGATGTCTTGATTGCTTGGAAAGCGGTGTGTCATAATCCAGACTTGACAAGAGAATGCAAGTGTCAACTATGCGTGTTGAGATTGTATGTGTGGCGGCCTGGATGAAAGGCGTACCAACATATTCTGCGACCAGCTTGCCTACTTCAAGATCTTCAGCTGCTCTCAGGCCACGGCCCTTCAGACCAGCATCAAAGACACTGCAAAGGCGAGCACTTTGCTGATGGATGCAGAATAAGCAGAGCAACGGCAGTATCGAATGCATCGATGATAGCAGACGCTCACGAGGTTTTAGCATGCAGACCCTTCCTTATCCTCTGGTTCAGACACTCCTGACCACAGCTGCAGAAGACTTGTATGCACTCCACATGCCGATCCCTGTTGAGACAATTCGTGCTACAACTGCTCCCTCCCAGGCTGCTTATCGAGCAACCGCACACAACAGGTGCGGTATCAAGGGCTTGTGTGGTTTTCACCACCTTCCCAGATTTCCGGCTGGTGGGGTATACATTCGTCCTGATACGAACAAATTCTTGCGGATCCCGGTGGCAAAGAGCTAAGTTTGAGTTGCTCATCTTACAGCCAAGGCGAGGTTGACCTGTTCATTTTCAAGATGTGCCATCCAAGGAATACCCGGTCTGCAATCACAGCAGGTACTCGATCTACACGCAGAATGCCTTTGAAGTAGACTTGAGTACAGCTTCAGAAATCACTTGCGCCATGCAAGATGAGATAGAGGACTTGAACGACACCGAAGAAGCGCAGCACGGACGCACCTCAAGCATACCCCCCAAATCGACCCTAGCAAATTTGCCGGGCAGCCTCTTTGCTGTGCTTTGTCATCATCACGATCATTGCTGTGGCCAAGCAGGCCACAGCTCGGGCCTGTTCATACAGAACGTGGGAATGGCGGACTTCCCTGGATCAGTAGCATAGGGTATTCGGCATGCCTTTGCATTGTAACAAACAAGCCTGTTGTGTGTGCACGCAATGACATTACTTGTCAAGCACTCTTGAGAGATATGCATGCATGGAAGCCATGCCGATACACGCATATCCAGAGCGAGGTCGTGAGTAAGCTCCGAATGCAACGTTGCAGCACATATATGTACTTATATCATGTACTTATCTGTCGGTTGTTCTGCTGCTCAACATCAATGCCATGAGTCCTATAGCTTGCTTTCAAAGCAGACATGTAGGTGTAGGCTGTCACTCGCACAAGGCATCGTGGTTGTGTCTGACTGAGACATAGTGCTGTGACCAGTAGCCCCGAACATCTACGCTGGTGAAGCTGCGGCCTCAGACGCACAACCTCCAGGAGTTCTGAAATGCACTTGCAATCTAAATTTGCAAGGGCACCAGATGATGACTTTCAGAAGAAAGCCAGCAAATGTGCCAACAAATGTACCAACAAATGTGCCAACAAATCACCTTGTTCACCTCCACCGGCAGTCAGATGTGCGCTGCCTGTAACTTATCTTGGCCGGCTGACAATACCCGTTTGAAAGATGGATGTGCCTGCGCCATAACCCTAAGGTCAATAGTCAGTCAGGCAAATACATAGAGTACTTCAGAGCCCCTACTGCAAATGCAAATTGAAGCAAAGTTGTCATGCATGCGATGTCTTGCTTCTTGTAAAGGCGAACGTTTTTGCGACAGACAGGAAAAGTCACACCACAAGGGATGTGAACGACGCCATCAACTCCGGGCCCGGCCAATCAAAGAAACCGGGCTAGGTTTCAGACAGAGTCATTTCCTTCCCCGACGAACATTGGTGCTTTGTGCTGCGACCTTGCACAAAACTAAGTTGGATTGTGCTGTGTCACCCAATACATGGTCTGAATAGACATGCAGGACACCTTTGCAGCACCCTGCAAGAGCTGCAGGGGTGACCGAGCTGCTTCGTAGGCCACACGGCAACCTGAAGTTACTTATAGTTCCAAGATTCTTGCGGAAGCCTTGAACTGTCACCCGCTGGTATAGCATGCACTGACGCACACACCGTGACTCTATGCGAGCATTATGCAAATGCACTTCCCTTTTGGCTTATGCTGCATCTCGCCCCAGGGCTGTTGCAGATCGTCCCGTTTGGCCGCAGCCAAACAATTGTAAGCTCAGATGCAAGGCATGGTGATCGAACTTGCGAGAACTTGCGAGAACTCAATATTCGAGAAGGGCAGCGAACGCTGTATGCTCACAATGTTGCACGCTGAGCTCCAGCGACCAAATTTTTACCCGGTCTTCACGCAATCGTCGTCTGACACAGACACCAGAGGCTGACTAGTTAGTCGAGAGGCGCACCTCAAAGCGCATTATGGTGCTGCAGCGTGCATGCGTGATTCGAGATCTGAGGGATTAGGAGTTGGCGAGCAACTTGTTTCTGTTGAAGACGGCCTACCTTAAGGCTGGTCCTTTGGGGTTGAAGGTTGTGAATGGTAAAAACAAGCAGATGTCCAAGCAGGAGCAGAGCCTGACGTAAGCACAGGTTAAGATCTGTGCTGCGACCAACAGAGTCATGTTGTAGCTTTTTCACAGCTTGAAAATCATGCTCTGTCATTGTTTGTGTTCAGTCACTGCTTGACTCATGCTCTGTAGCAAAATGTGGGTGTCCATTTTGAATTTTGTGGCATGATGTGTGCTGTTACTCTGATTTTTATCAGGCAATGAAAAGTAGAAGGCTGGCACACAGAAGGCTGCTTGTGTCTGGCCACTGGCCACTGACCAAGATGCGCCATGCAAATTTCCCAAAGCCAGGACTCCATACCAGGTGAGCCGAATCGCACCTCAATGTGCTTTTTCAGATTTGCTTCAAGTGTACTGTACACATCAGCAGCTTATGCACCTACTATGCAGCATAATCAGCATCAGCTGATAATTCTGCCATTGCTTGCCCTCAACTTGTGATGCAGATGCACATCTACGGGACGCTGACTGCCGAAACAGGACCTCATCTAGAGAACTACCAAGACCTACACATACCTGACCCTAGGACACATTTTTAATATTGATGAAGATAACAGTAATAATGGTGATCCACGAGGCCATATTTTTCACTGAGTCTTGTATGTTTGCAGCTCTTCTGTGACACCAATCGCCAGGAGAGCGAGAAGGCCTACCATAAGCAGCCTTGCGGGAGACTAACAGGCTGCTGTCTGCTGTCTGGAAGCATTGTTCTCCCAAGGATCAGGCCAGCTTACAGGAGCAAAGCCAGGTACGCCTCAGCTGCGGGGGAAATGTCCAGCACATGTGTGTCATGTGCACACCAAGCCATGCATACAACACTTAGTTGCATTGTCAGGGACATGTGATGTGCTATGTTATGTTGTACATCCTCTTGGCGGTTGCGCAGCATGGCACAGTAGCTTCTGCACTGATAAATTTTAAATGAATCCGTTGTTGCCAAGAGTGTCTTTGCGCTTTTGCCGCAAAGGCTGGCTGGAGCTGCCCTCATGAATGCCTTTTCGGTCAGGGACTGCTGTTGTAATTTAGTGTCATGTGCATGTTTGCTGCTGCAAGTACATCCAGCATGTTGACACCCGCTGTGTCAGCATCATCTTGATCTCAATTGTTCAACCACCAATGAAGCATATGCAGTTTGAGTCATGCCTGCATGCTGCACAGCATGAAAGCGGAAATTTATACGTCTCAACCAGCCTGCTTTAACAGCACACCTTCAGCAAGTCATGCCGCTTTTGCCGCTTGCTTTTGTCGCCTGCTTTTGTTTTGAAATAACTTTGGCAGCAATGCACATGTTTGCCACTTTCTCACATGCTTGCAGGCAGCGCTGCTAGCATGCCAGCAAAACGTCAGTTCAATCTACGACAAAGGAAGTTGCTAGCTGTGCTCCTTGTGCTCTTACAATGTTGCCTGCTGTCCTGCAGGTGTGCACTCATTACTCATTACTCAATACTGATGCTGTTGTCTTCAACAGGCTGTGGCAGATTCTTGATCAAAAGTGCAGCTCAAGCAAAGAAGAAGCAGAAGACTGCCATGCAGGATATTGTGCCTTGCCTGCAGAAGATACAGCTGTACAATGACTTGCATACAAGGCCTGCAGAGCTGTTCTGAATGCAGATGCAAGCACTGTTCATAGCCAATCACATGACATTTGATCATGCACTGACACTGTGACATTGTCAAAAGCAACTACTGGCTTGGGAACAGCGTTGTCGCCACTGACAAGCTGGCCAATGTTGTTGAGCAGCCTGCTGTCAACACTATAACCTCTCAACAGTTTGCTGAGCTCAGCTAGCTCAAGTTACACTTGCTGCAAGAAGATGCCACATGCAGTCCTTGCTGTCGACCATTCTGAAAGCAGAGGTGAAGCAGGTCAGACAGCTTGCTCAACAGGCATTGTGTCAATCAACGCTGGCAGCAAAACATGCACACCTGCATACCTCCTTGAATGCAGACAGCTAGCAAGGTCGGCAATGGGAACACCATTCCACAAGAATGGAGATCATGCTGACAACCTTCCTGTATGACTGAACAGTTTTGTACAGTACTGTGCAGTCACTTTGTATGCAAGTCACTTTTTCACAGTCAATGCATACATGACAGATCAGCACAGGCCTTCTGTAACTGCTTGTGTTAAATCAGTGCTTACCACACACTGTAGGATGTTATGACAGATGAACACATGGTTGCAAACAATAAAGCTGCTGCAAGAGGAGCACAAGGAAGAGGCGCAAGCAGAGCAGCTGTTCAGGCAGCTGATGCACAGCAACTGCGCAAGTCAAACCGGAACCAAGCAGTGACGAGCAACAGGTCAGCACATTGCATGGAGCCCAACCCTCAGCAGGACGCTGCATGCACGGGCCTGCTGAAGTTTAAGGTGGCTTCCAGCGCCTGTTACTGTGGCCACCAACTTCCAACGTTTCTCAGTCTGGGTTCTGAAATGAGAGGATTTGTACAGTAGTATTACAGACTAGCTAGACTTGCTGCAAGTAGTAAAAGTTCTACTCCAGATGCATGTCTGTTGCTTCTAGCTAGGCGAGAGGGTCTAGCATAGGCAAATGCTCCTGCTTACAATGATCAAGGACTGGTCAATGATCTCATGTATAGCTTATTCGTTATCAGCTCGTAAAGCAATGTAACGATTTTGTACCGGTACCGAACCGTTATCGGATCGTACGCCATTTTCAGTCGTTATTTTGTCGCTATTTCGTCGCTATGCAACGACACGGCTGGTCCATTGATCGTTGTCGAGAAGTAATCGGGTCGTTATCAGGTCGCGCGAGTGATCGCTATGCGCACGTAATCGGATTGTTGTTAACAATCCGATAACGATCAGCATGTCTTCATAGTGCCAGCTTTCCCTTTCTGTCGCGACTGTCGTTGTTTGTCTATCAGTAACCTCAGTATGAATATATTTTACAGTGATATGTCAGTTGTATGGTAGTCTTTCCGTAACTTGCCTGCCCCTTGGCTTTAACGGCATGCTGTTCAGCCCATGAGGCTATTCTCTGCTCTAGATAGAGTCATTGCAAACAGCTTGCAACTTGATTGCCAATTGGCAATCACAGAACCAACTGTGGTACCTCTGTAATTGCTCATATCAGATTTGTCACCAGACTTATAGACCGCAGTGATAAGGCCGACATCGTAGTGGATCGTCGTACAGTGGTCGTCAAAAGTCTGTATCCAAAGCCAGTCCTTGCTTAGCAGAACAGTTCGTGTGCGATGACAGCTCAATCTGACTGGCGGTACGGCCAGGTAGGCCTAGTAAACCATCGAACGCGTGTATAGGTTGGACCAGTGCGGCAGATATCGGCCGTAGCGCTAGCTGCAGAGCTTTGACCCTGACTGTGCGTTGACCTAGGAAACCTGTTGTCAGCAGAGGGCAAGTTTGCTGCACAGCAGCAAGCCAAAGCCATAGGCAAGC
>JAABUO010003720.1_pt1 | contig 18123 bp, 22 predicted proteins | sample 5559291 | NCBI WGS metagenome assembly JAABUO01 (sample SAMN10711878, study PRJNA513372) | rock metagenome | isolation source: Antarctica rocks | place: Antarctica: Victoria Land, Finger Mt sud | reverse complement strand
TAGCAGCAAATGTGCATCAGTGCACCCCAAATATCGATTCCCTGAAGCGACTTCTGCTACCATGATGCTGCCTTCCATACGACTGCCTCAGGGGATTGGAGATCAGAATCCAATGGGGCTGCGCAACACTGGGGACTGCAAAGCAACAGCAGTCTTGGTGATGAGACTCAGGCAAGCTTGCAAGAGTATGCAGCAGGGCCTTGATTCAACTTGGGTGCCATATTACTAATACGTCTTCACAGTCTTGGAACGTGTTTGTACGGTCCCCAGGCGGTTCTGAGTTTACGTTTCCACTGTGGGATGGGCACTTCTGTAAAACTATGCATATTTTTGGGACTGAGAAGAGCAATGGGGATGCCACAAGCTGACATAATTTGGCATCTCAAGAGACCTGTGCAGTATGATGGGGATCAACAATTAAGTCCCAGAAGATGACCCCCCCTGTGTCAAAATGACCCCCCCTGATCCCATGACCAGAACAGGGCATCCCTAGTTCTTCCGAACTTGCACTTGAGGCCCTGACTGCGCTGTCAGGATAACACAGCTCGCCTGAAAGCCAAGAGCACCAAGCAAGCATGCAGCAGCAGCTGGCTCTGCTGTACAATTATTCAGTTCGTTTGCCATACAGCAACACCATTGCCCACACTTTGCTGTCTGCCTATGGTATGTGACATGACATTTGCTAGGCACTAAAGACTGCTACTTGTCACAGCAACTGGCTGCCATTGTAGTCTCTGAAATCAGTACCCAAGAAAAACTATCATCGTCAGGACCAGCCCTGAAGAGCTTTAGCTCACTATACTATGTAGCAGTACTTCACTTGATCAAACAGTGGTCACAGACAATCAAGTGGCCACTATTTGATGAAGTGACATACTGCTAGACAGTGTAATGGGCTAGACCCCCTCAGGGTTTGGCAGTGACCATGGCAGCTTTTCAAGGTTACACTACCTACTACATACAACGTACTTTGACCCAAACCCTGGGATCTGAATCCCAAACACGTGGTGCTCAAGGTGAACTGCCAGTCACAAACAGCAGTGAGCTATAAGCGTGACTGAGCGCTGTAAGGCAGAACTGGTATGCATTGATGCAGTAATGCAAGCCAACTCCATGACAGCTTAAACCAGCAAGACATTTTGTATTGCAGCAGATCAACACCATAGGCATGAAAGATTGGCTTGTATTTCAATTTGGAAAGACACGGCATACCCTATCTGTGCAGAACTAGCAAGAAATGCAAGACACAGCTGCCTCAAGCGTTATTGACAGTAGCCTGGAGCTCCGGTCATTGATCCATGAAACAGCATCTTGCATTTCTTGGTACTTCTGCACATCTCAGCCGGGCTCACGATCAGGGTTTTCTGTCAGGACTCAGGGCCTTTGAATGCTTACTGTTGTGTTATGTTCAGCAGTGTGAACCCCTGAGAGGTTCAGCACTTCCTAATAGAGGCCGGGCTATAGCTGAGTCTGGATGAGATGTAGCCAGTGCCGCACTGCTAGGGCTCAGTGCAAAGGTGCAAACTGTCTCACATACTCAACAGGTCCAATGGCTTGCACTGTATGGGCTACAGTACAGCTAGGCCAGAGGCGCTGCACATCAGCATGACAGACATGAGACATGCACCGTGGTGAAAGGAAACCTTCACGTTTCCAGGGTGTGATATTGTATGCACCATAGTAGCACTCGTCCAGAAACTAGCAAAGCACTTGCCTGTTGTTGTATGCATCATAGTAGCACTCGTCCAGAAAGAGCCCAATGTCGGGGGCCATGGGGGTGGGCACAGCCCTCTTGGGCTGCAGAGCAATCTTGATGCAATTGGCTGGTGCATCACCACGCATGATTGCCACTGCCATGCCCACCATCTTCCGAATTTGATGCAGCATGAAGGACTGGCCGATGATTACAATTCGCACCCACTGTTGTCCCTGCAGCAGATCAGCGCAGCATTGTCATAGAAAGGAAAAGAAAGGAATAGATTACAGCTTTCATGAGGCGCCAAGTATTATGCCGAGCTGCCCAGGACCCATTGTCATATGTTTTGATGATTGACGCAATGCCATGCATGATAGCGACTGCCAAAGTCATAGCCTCTCTGATTGGATGCAGCATGAAGGGCTGGCCAGTGATCATTGTTCATGGCCAGCTGCTCCTTTTACGGACAAAGCATTCCTGTCAGTGTAATGCACTCTGGTTTCCAGAAATCTTGCTTGACAGCAGTGACACGCATTATTTAGCAGACAAACAGTATACAAAACTATACAAGTAACATATATGTATACATTGAACAAGTATAAAAGTTATATGCTGTTTGTGTGATAATACATCTACGTATGCACAAACAAAGACAAACACTACAATGATATGGTTATCACTAACTACTTGCAGTGTGAACACAGCATCCTGCCAAAAGCAGCACTTGTTGGCAATGCACAGGATCTACTGTCACCCATATGTCACAATCTGTTGTTACCTGTATTTCAAACGTGCCTGCACACTGACAGCTCAGCATGTAGCGCTTGGCACTTGGGTCTGTGGCTTCCAATTTCACAGTGAAGTTGTGGAAGTTGTGGGTGCCTTCATACTGCCGCAATATGGTAGTAAGCCTTCTTGGTGCAGCTTCATCAAAGACAAAGCTGCTGGGCGGGGGTTGGTTAGCATCTGGGACAGGGCTCTGGGCATCCCCAGGGGCAGAACCACCATGAGGGGTGACCCCAGAAGCAGGTGTGGGGTCACCAGGGGCATGGCTATTGGAAGGGACGTCCTCAGGGACAACTTTACTACCAATGGTAGAGGCAGTAGATGTGCCTTGAGCTAGGCCATTTTGAGAAGGCCCTGCTGCACGAAAAGGGGAATGCTCAAAGGAAGCTGAAGCAGAAGCTACACCATTCAGAGTGGCCTCAAGAGGGCTGTTCTGATCAGGCCCTGGTCCCTGGCCGGCTTCTATAGCAGATTCTGTGGGAGTTGGCTGGGGCGCATCAGCCTGTGCTGTTGACGCTGCAGCTGACTGGGAGTCTGGTACTGATTCAGTGTGTGTCACAGCTTCAGCAGCAACTGCCGCTGCGGTTGCTTCTGCAATTGCATCGGCAGTGCTGGCTTGCTGGGGTCGTCCCAGAGGGTCTGCAGGGCCAGAACTCTCCCTGGTGCACACTGATGGGGACTGTGTGTTTGCTGCCTGAGGTACAACACCATCTGCCACCGCAGGGTTTGCTGCTGATGGCAGAACTTCATTGGCCTCTGTAGGGTTTGCAGCAGACCTGAGCTCAGCCTCTTCCACACAGAGCCGACTCCGGCAAGCATCTGGATCAAAGGCCCATGCCGGTAACACATACTCGTAACGCCGCTTGTCACAGTGCTTACGGGCGTCAAAGCCGGCTGTGGTTTTGGTATAGCCCAAGACCCGGATCTGAGCAGGCAGGTGCTTGTTGATGTTTTCTACGACATCATAGTTGGTGTGGCCCACTACCATCTTCAAGGAAACAAGCTGACCCACTGCGCTGACGCCCTTGTCTGTACGTGCTGCCCGCATCCAGTTGATCTGTAACAACAGCTAGTTGTGTTACATGTGACTGACATGTTGAACCAGCTGCATGGAATGACTAGAAGCAAGATGATGTTCACAGACAGAGACACATGCACACAAAATACAAGTTTTGCAGGCGTAAAGTAAAATACAACAAGCAGTGATTCACAAGAACTACATGCAAAGGTGCTGTGGCAAACACAGTCTGGATAGGTGAATAGGTCAAGCATGTCAGCTGTCCATTGAATGACCAAGTGCCATGCATGCAATGGTGATATGCACTACGACAAAGTACATACAGCTTGGCATACAGCAGTGTTCACTTTGCTGCAGAGCTGAGTTTACCTTGGTAAAGCTCTCTGCGTTTGCCTCAGAGATACCTCCAGCTTTACAAATGGCTTTCTCCAGTTCCCCTTCTATGCTTGGGTACCCGGGGTTCCTCTGCATGCCCTGCAAACACATGTGGCTAAAGCCTCAGACAGCCAGATTTGTAGCAGCAGAAGCCGCTGTGATACACATGAAGGCTTCGGTTGTTTCTGCACAGTACCGCGAAGCTTGATCGCGATATTTGACGCAGGAGCGCTCACGTGATAGCCTGCGCCGATGTATGCGACATACAGGGCCACTTTGCGTTTTTTCCCTCCGTCGTTCTGGCTGGCAGCAATTGTCGCTTTGGAAGGAGATACGATGTTGCCGCTGTCTGCCTGATTTGCGTTGTCTTCGACGGTCTGAAGTTGCGGCGTTACGGCTTGCATGTCTCCCTTCGAGCTTCCTGTCACGTCGCCGTCAGCAGCTTTGTGTAGCTTAGCCGCAGGAGCAGCACCTTCGGCATCAGTCATTCTCTGACAACTGGGATGGAGCGTTTGGCCTTAACGGCCAATGCACATCGCATGAGCACTTGCGAGCATAGACGATCGAGCTTTTAGCCCTGGTTTCAGAACAATTTTTGATGGTCTTGCCATGACTCAATGCGTGTTTGGTGTCCCTGCTATCCAGAGTAGACATCAGACATGGTCAATGTACCAGTCAATTGTTATGCCGTCATGGCCGCACTCAAATCTGTATCAAGCTGATGCAGGTGTGCATAGACATTGTTCCCTTGATAGATCGGATTTTAGGTACACGTTCCGACAATGCACTGATCTGCAGAGCCCAGTAATATGCCTAGACAATGGAGGTATTGTAGCACAGCATGCAGCTATGCAAGGGTATGTTAGACTGTGTAATTCATTGAAATGCATTGAAAAGCATCTCGGAGGCTATCTTTACTGTCATGGTAAGTACAACTGCTGATTTGCAAGCAGCTGAGAAAAACTTATAGCGTTTGTTGCTGACTCTTAGGTCAAAGCTGACTATTTTGACGAGGGCAGGCACAACACATGTAGAGCTGAGATTGGAGGTTGTGTCAGTGGTAGTACCTATATATTTAAGCAGAGTGAGAGCCGTCAAAATTGTGTGTCGGGACCCTGTGTGCAAACCACAAAGGGAAAGACAGGTAGTTGCTCGTATGCACAAGGCAGACAGGCTCACGACCAGCGCGCTGAAGATCCTTTTGCTGTTCGTTTGTAGTTGCTTAGGTCCTTGGTCTGTGCGTGAAAAACGAAAAGCCATCTGCAGCTTGACTAGCACAGAAACTTTGCACTGCATAGGGGCAACCCCAAAGTGCCCAGGGCAAGTCCCAGCAGCAAGCAGTTGCTCATACATGTGTAAGTGCATTGCAGTACACAGCTTGCATTTGCACTCATGTCATCTGCATTTAGCACAGCTAGCAGTTCAAATCGTGAGCATCAAGGCAGCATGAGTGACACCAAGGAGCACACAGTGTAACATGTGTGAGCTGTACACGCATCGCAAAATGTGCATACAATGCTTGATGCAGACCATTTGTACAGTGCTAAACGCTTTGTATGGTGTCTCAGCTGTGCAAGCCCTGAATGTTTCTGCGATGTGATCCAGCAATGCGGGCTGCATAGAGTAATGTACAACACATGAGTGATCCACCAGGTGATAAGTCTGCCCAATCAGTCAACAGCTCAATGATCAAGGCTACACTTGACACAACTGTGAAGGTGTTGCGTGACCTGCACTTTAAGCCAGCCTGACTGCTGCTGCGTATTCAGATCTGTGCATTCCCCCTGCTGCTGTAGCTGTATCATGTATTGATGTCAGTGCCAATACTTTTACCCCCCAACACCTTTGTAAAGCTTCCGTTGACGTTGTTTTGTGCCGGGCAAGGAATACTGTGCAAAGCCCCATAACAGCAGCGGTTGCTTCGGCATTCAGACGTGCAGCAAAAGAGCTACAAGAGCGCACCGCCAATGTTGTGAACACCGAGAATGCACTGGCGCAAGTAGAAAGCTGTTCTGCTTCAGCGAGCAAAATCAGCTGCCTGTAGGTCTAGCTGTATGCAAGGGTGAACGTCTGCGGCCCGTGCTAACTACTTCTTAGCTACACAAAGGCTCTGCTTAATGCCGACTGCCACAACAAGGCCAAAACACACAAGGCCTCGATTGCGCAAGGTGAACCCAATGAACCCATGAACCCATGAACCCAAACCGCTCGGAATATAAATGCAAATTGATCTGACCAGCAATAGGTCAGGATAAAGATCTTCTGCAGTACTTTGCACCGGTAGACAGAGCTACAGGAAAAACTGCTGCTGCGCTACACCGTGCGCGATTGTCTCAGCTAGTCGACAGGATGTCCACCATGATGTCTCGATCACAGCTTGTTGCACAGCCTGCTTGCGCACCCAGCACCAGCCTTCGCAGCAGCAGCCTGCGAGGACAGCAGCTACATGTGTCCCAAAGGCTATCAAAGCAGACTGCCAGACGGGTAGTATCTGCAGCTGAGACAAAGGAGAAGCCAAAAGCACCTCAGAAGCAAGAACCAAAAGATTCAGGTCCTTTCAAGGCACCAGCTTTGGACCCATCAACACCTTCCCCAATCTTCGGTGGCAGCACTGGTGGCCTGCTAAGAAAGGCTCAGGTGAGCAGACTTTGCCAATCTCCACGTTCGTCAAAGCTCCCGTCTTGCCAGCAGCTGTGCCTCAATCCCACCGCTGGCGTTCAGGTAGAGGAGTTCTACGTGATCACCTGGGACGCGAAAAAGGAGCAGATATTCGAGATGCCTACAGGTTCGTTACGCAGCTGCTACAGCGTCTGCACGGGTTCGTGAGGGTGCGATACTGTTATGAACCGTTCTGTGTCCTTCAGGTGGTGCCGCAATCATGCGTCAGGGCCCAAACCTTCTCAAGCTAGCGCGAAAGGAGCAGTGCCTAGCGTTGCTGGCTCAGTTGCGAAACAAGTTCAAGACTGATGGCCAGATCCACAGAGTGTTCCCCAACGGCGAGGTACAGTACTTGCATCCCAAGGACGGTGTATACCCAGAGAAGGTGAACAAGGGCCGAGAGGCTGTTGGTTCAGTGGACAGGAGGATTGGTGCCAACCCCAACCCTATCAATGTAAGCTCAGAAGCCTGCAGATGCTGTGTCGTTGGCTGATGCCCTATCATGTTGACAATCCAGCAATTTCAGCAGCTGCAGTGTCACCAGCACACTGTTTTCTTGCCTGCTAGAACTAGGCTTTTTGATAGCCTGCTTGTTGAAGATATCAAGAATTGTGTTTTAGTGCATCGTGAAGCGCCAGTGCTGCATTTGTTTGTACACCAACAGATCAGATCAGATTGGTCAGCATCCCAAGTCCTGCACACAGTACCCTTTTTCACTCATTTGGAATACTGCCTGCAGGTCAAGTTCACTGGATACAGAGGAACGTATGATGTATGAGCTCAGCCTTCTGTCACCATCCCTGAAGAAGGAAAGTTTTGACTTGGCAAACAGGCTGCCCTGCCTGCAATGCCAGCTGTATAACACTCATTTTGGGGTCAGCTCAATCATTGCTGTAAGCAGTCTTTGACTGCCCAAGTCTATCAGACCAGTTTATTGATTGTAGGTGTAGCAATTTGACCACACAACTGCGTCCACAGAGAAGAAAAGCTTTGTATTCAATGTAACCATTACCAGCACCCATGACTGTTGCAGCACTTATTGATGGCTTATTCCTATGTGCAGTCCTGGCTGTGGCACTGTGAGATGACACAAGCACTGGCACTTGGGTCACCAAGAGATTATGCCCCCAGCTGCTTGTACAGTCCTGGCGAATGTTGCAGTGTGCCTTTTCATAAGTCTGCCCTTCATTTTACTCGCATGGTATCAAGTCAAGAATGGCCTCATGACATGGCACGACTCTCTGTTCACTGGCGTTTAGATAAGCCGCAGTTGCTGTGCAACACAATAGAGGCTACTGAGATGCAGTTGTCCAAGATTTGCCAATAACAAGGACAATGGAAGTGGTGATATTGCCATGTGGCCAACAAATTTGTTGCCTGCATGAAGTGTGCAACAATACAGCAGTTCATTTATACACACAGAAGGCCACAGCTCAGAGTCTGCATGTTTCAGGTGTCCGCGTACAAAAAGGTCCTGTTGCAAATTAGCAGCAGAGTGGTCAGTTTTGCTGAGACACTCTACAATTATGTTGGTTCCGCAGCAGTTTGGCCAGCCGTTTGCCTGTTTCTGCGAGATGCCTCAAGAGCAGCCTTCTCTGCTTCAATCTCTGCCACCAGATCATCAACTTCCTTGTCTTCTAGGAATCGCATGCGGGGGTGCTTGTCTACCACTTCCATGACAGCTACCTGTTATTGGCAGGCAACAAGTTGGGAGCAAACTGAATCCAACAGAGCTAAAGTCTCAACACCTGTGCTGCTTGACTGTCAAGACAGCCACACGGCAGTGCGCTACCAGGAAAAAAGAGTCTAAGTGCAACAGCGTATGTATAATGCACTGATGACAAGCTTATGTTCATTAGACTGCTTGTCACCAGTGTGTTGAACACACGCTGTTGCACTTAGGCTCTTATTTCGTGATGGCGCACTGAAGATGTGATATATGCGCTCCCACACGGGCGCAGGGGTGATGAGCCTGCTTTGCCTTTGAGGTGGGGCTATTGGCAAATCTTTGTGGGGTAAATACGCAAACATGTGTATATGCATGTGCTGCATGATACAGACCATCACAATCAAGCCGCCAGTCACCATGCTGTCATGCCACAACTGCTATGCAAGCCAACTGACTGGGAAAGGCCTCTGGGCCAATCCCAGTTTGCAATACAGGCAGCTTATTGAGGCTGAATGCAAGCAGCAACCTTTGCGATGCACATGAGTAGATTTGACAGCAACATGGTATATGTTTGCCAACAGAGTTGGGTTTGTTGCACTTAAAACATAGCTGCACACAAAAGCCGTTTCAGCAGGCCAGGAAGCTCTAGAAAAAGCTGTTGCTGAAAGGCAGAGGGACAGAGGTCATGCTATATACCTCAATGTTTTTGCTGCCTGCCTCAACAGTTTCTGTGAGGGCCTTGATGGCCATCTTGACTGCCTCCATGCCGCTGAGCTCCTGGTAATGCTTCTCCAGGTATTCCCTCACCTGCAACATTCCATCATGCATTTTTTAACATACAGTAATTGCTCAAATTACTTCAATATTGTCCTGCTGGGTGTGGTTAATTCCAAATCAGGCCAAAACTTCACTGTGATGCTCCATATTGTTGATGTGACAGGCATCAGATACATAGTGCGTACACTGACAAAAATAAAAGGGTGCGAGAAGACTTCGAGCAACTATGGTACGTGTCTTCTTTGAGCGTCAGGTATGTACAGTACTGAGTAGCTCCCTACGTGAGGTCCCGTTTTGGGGGTCAGCATACTAACAGTGGCATGTGTCAATGCGTTCTGAATCAGACTGAACAACTGTAATGGCTTCAGTTTGACAGATGCATTCATTTACCAGGTGTGCCGCTGTGCCTGTGCTCCTGTTATGCATCTCTATGTCCACATGGACTTCAACACAGCTTGTAATTCACAGTGCTGCCAGATCATGAAGTGCAAAGGAATGACAGTTTGCATGCAGCAAAGACAGCCATGCCAAGGACTCTGCTGTACAAGCTGCACTGAGTATTAGTTTGTTGGAATGGACCACAATTGAGCTGATCCCGCTAGCGCCTGTTCCCATCATTTTGCTGACTGCGCAAAAAGCATGCAAGTACACACAAGCTCAACTGCATGCAGCCTGCCAAAGTGCTGACTGGTTTTGACCTGAGTGCATGTTGCATGTGTGTATCAGCAGATAGCAGATCTACGACCACGAGCAATCACTATACACAGACCAACTTGTTGGACACACTTGTGTTGCAGTCAAAAGCAGCAGCATCTTACTGTTTTTGAATTCCTGCCAATAGCATTTGCTTTCCATGCCGAGAAGGTTCCAGCGGGGTCAGTCTGATATAAGGCTGCCTTGCCAAGTGGATCAAAGCCAGCTATGAGAGTGGAGATGCCAAAAGGTCTGACACCACCACTCTGTGTGTACTTCTGCTGGACTCCAGCTATGTACTTGGTGATGTACTCTACTGAAGCTTGCTCATCCAGTGTGAGTCTGTAGCTTTGTGCTTCTACTCGTGCCTTGTTAACCAGGACACGTGCGTCTGCTGTCAATCCAGAGAAGGCTAGGCAGATGTGATCGTCGATTGCTACCATCTTGCGCACTGTTCTGTTGTCAGCAAGCTTTGCTGCTGCTTTCCTTTCAGCACCTGCAGGTTGTGTGACTTGGTGAAATACAAGACAGTGCAAACAAGAGCAGGGGTGCGCTGACGAGTATGGTCTTGCGTACCCAAGACAATGATGTCTGAACCTCGGACGCCTACAGCCAATGCTCCTTTCCGAACAGCTTCTTGCGCATATTCAACCTGAAACCTGAATAGCAAAGCCTTGGTGACGACACTGTCTGCACCGTGAGAGCATGAGAATTTGCCAGCTGACTCACACAGGACTTACAAGTGACCGTCTGGGGAGAATACAGTGATAGCTCTGTCGTATCTGGAGCCCATTGGGCCGGAAGCGAGAGTACCAGATCAACCGATCTCTCGATCTGCGTGAAGTCGTTTGCGATCCTAGGCACACTCAAGCGGCGGTCTGATCAAGAAGCAAACACGGCCCTGATTCGACTGGAAACTATTGTGGAGGCAAAGACAGAGTCAAGTGTAACACATTGCCACAGCATGTCTTGAGACATCACAGCTGCAGAAGAAGACGACCGCTGGCATGCATGTAGAGATGTGTTTAAACGGAGTTATCTGTCAAGCTTGCTTGCTTTCTGCATTTGCCGACTATGACAGAAGTGACTAGCTGGATGCATCGCATGAAATGCGCAGAGATGTGTACCACCAACTTGTTCAAGTGCTGTGTGTGCCCACCTGCGCCTGGCCTCACTTCAAGTTGGTTGCTAAGAGGTTCAAGTGAGTCAGTGAATAGCTGGGCGAGTGCTTGGCACCTCGACCTGCAACCCAATTTTGAGTTGCCTTGCAGGGTGCCTGTTGACAGCGTTATCAGCATCTACATGCAAGAGGCTCAGCTGCACGTCAAGCGGACACATCACCTATTAAAAGCTGCAGCTTCGAAATTCGCCAGCAGGTCAGCCTTGTGCTCAGTCTGACTGGTAACCTGCTTGTTCACACTGCAAAGCGCAGAAGTACCTGCAGGTACCAAAATGGGGCCCAGCTGCTGGATCTGTGTGCAGAAGCAGACATGTTTCCTTGCATGTTTCTGCGCAGGCTACTTGAGCAGGTCCCTTGGACTTGCAACAAAAATGTGCTCAAACTAACATTGCCACTTTTGCAACGGCTACTATGGCCGTCCTCCCTCTGCATCTGTGCTTTCTGGATTAGCTGAACAACTGTGAGAATGCTGTGTGCAGTAATCATGCCTGTACTCACATCTCTTTACCAGCCCCACTTCTAGATGCCACCTTTTCCATGTTTTCAACATATTGACGGCGCAGTGTTGACAATGCAGTGTGGTTGCTTATAGGCAGTTACCAAGATCATGAGAGATCCCACAGTCGTCAAGGATCTGGTCCGCCTGAATGGCATCAACAGCGAGATCGCACAGAAAATGCTGCAGGATCTGCAAGGAGATGTGCAGCAATGTGTTGACTGCGATCAAGTCTACTCCCCTCAGGCTGATGCCAAACGCTTGCAACTGGGTAAGCTCTTGCTTGCATTGGCGACAGCATATGCCCTGTTCATCTGTTGTTCCAGAACAGGACCTCTTACAGGGAAGCTACTTAGGACTGTTTGTTGAGTTCCCTCTGAGTTTCATATCGCACTGTGCGTTGAACAAATAAGTAATCGGGTGAATAAAGGACTGAGGGATTGAATGAATGTACAGATGATCCTGAGCAGCTCCTTGTATGAGCTTCTGTTCAGGGGTTTATGTTCATGGCCCTTGCTAATCTTGGTACACAAGCTTTCATCAACTTCTTACTTAAACCAGCCCTGGTAACCTGCTGCTCAGGCTCATCTAATGTGATTTTGCATGTAATGAACCGGACCTCCCAGGTGTGGCCAGATACTACTTCAAAAGCTGATACAAGTCTTACAAGGCACAGGCATCTGCAATTGAAATTTTCAGCTTAAAATGAGCAGTTCTGGGTGCTGTAGCTTCTAGCAGTTGGCCATTGTATGCAAGAAGCTACTGTTAACCTGGCATAGCAGATTCCCTGTGTTCAGTTAGTATGCCAAGTACACAGTCATGCAACTTTGCAGGCATCCAGTACGAGCAGAAGTTGAATCAGATGCTGGCTGATGCCGGCATTGCCTTTTGGACAGAAGAGCACCTAAGGGATAAGGGCTTCTTCAAAACGCCTGATGCAAAGCTGCAGGTAACTTGCATACTGCAAAATTAGATGTTACAGTATGTATTACGGTAGCATGTATACTACCATCATGTGTGAAATGCTAAGCCTGTATATTGTCCAATGCACAGCACTTGTCATGTTGATGGTTTCTGTCTTACAGCAAAGAAGCTGGCTGACATTGAATAAAGTGCCCAGCAGCTGCAAATTCACTGACTGCTGCCTGGCGGTGTTCACACTGAAGCATGCATCATGAGTGTGCTGATGCAAAAGTGATGATCTGAATGCAGCTGGCTTTGCACGCCACATGCTGTCCTTGAATTGTTGAAAGAACAGTACTCCTCAATTTGTCATGCCTGAGCCATAGTATGTTGCCAGCCAGACAGTCATTACAGTCATCAAGGACTACATGCATGGTCTCCAAAGTGTATACGCTGTGACTGCTTGTGTGCCACAGACGGTGTATTGCTGGTGGGACAACCATGATAATCATTGTCATGTACAGTAGTGATCCTCAAGGTGTACAGAAACTGTTTCTGTGTTTTGTTTTGACAGGTGCCCATTGCTGTCAATGGGCGCATCGTGAACTGGATAGACAGCAAAGCCACCTTTGGAGATACCAAATCGCACTTGTGAGCTGCGCTCAATGCCGAGCATTTGTGTCTGTGGCTGCTGCCTTTTGTCTAGTTGTAGTGCTGCATCATGCTCAGTCTTTCATGCAGGCACAACAATGCATGCAAGCTTCCACCATGGCATTATGTGTCTCCAACTTGCTGCAATCAAAACCTGCCTGGTTGCCTGTTTGTGTCCTCTGCTCTGGCCGAGCAGATTGTGCACGAAATTCACATCACTAAACATCTGAGATGACTTCATTTTTCTCCACAATGCATTTGATTCTCAATGGCACTGACGCTAGGATCATGAGGAGCAGCTTGCTGCACATCTCATGCGTGCATGATGCAGATTTGCACATCAGACGTCGTCAGTATTCAACGTGCACACTCACTCGGACTCAGCCACTCAGGCACCCTCTATCTAAAATCAGCACAATGCCATCAGCACAATGCCATGCATTGAGGCCAATCTTCACCAGCAGACTGCCCATTGCTGAGTGTTGGACTTGAATGCAGGGAATACAATCAGGAGCAGTTCTCCAAGTATGTGAACCGCTATGGTCCTGGCATGGTCATATACTGGTTTGGGTTCATCGATGATCTGCAAGGAGCAGATGCAAATCTTGTTCTTGTTGAAAGCTTCCCATCAGTAGAAGACACAATACAGCTACCCCAGTTGCCGATTCCACATGATATCATCAGTTGATCATGACACTTTCTTCCTGTCTGCTGCCCCTTTTGAGTTGTCTTGTCCTTCCTTGAGGGAAGGCAGATGATCAAAATCAGATCCAGAGATGCTGCAGCCAATAGATGCAGATTTGGCATGCAAGGCTTTGTTGGAGAGAACCATGTGTGCTGCGCCTTGTTCCTTGTGGTGATACAAGTCGCCAGTCAGAGATGTGCACATGGGCAGACCTGTTGCTGTTGCAGTTGCAAGCACTACATACGCAGACCCCAACAGTCAATTTTAGCACAGATTGTTGGAGATGCTCAGCATCCAATTGATGACTTGAAGTCTGCATGCTCGCATATAGCAGCATTTTGCTGACCTTGTCTGTGAGTCAAGAGGTAATAGTAGGGGCAGGTATCTAGTATCATGATGTGTGGATTTTGTGAAATGCCATTCCCCTTACAGATGAGTCGTGACCCAGACGCAGCGACTGTGCAAGTCTTGCAACTTGTATGCAGTGCTAGGCAGTGTGCAGAGCATTTTGTATATTGCAGCATGAGCTGAGCAGCAGTCACATGCAATGCTGACAGGAGTGATCTCGTGTCCATGCGATCAAATACGAACACTCCATGTGGTGTTATGCATCGCCACGACACTGCGCAGTGTGTTATCAGATGTGTCAAATAGACACTAATTGTTTAAACTAAATGCTTATGCCACAAGTAAGACGCTTAATCAAGACTCGAATGCAGGCAAATGTTCACACAATGCCCTGACTTAGTGAGCAGAAAATGTTCCCTAAGTTCATCCCCAGCAGCCTTGCTGGACGTGCTTGGCTGTGAGCTTAGACTTCTGCTTTGTAAAGGGGGAGTGCTTGAGGGTGGACTCTGTTTCAAACGCTAATCATGCTGCTGCACAAACACAGCAGCTGCATGTGCCGAAACTTCAAGCCTTTTATTGCTGCATGCTTTGCACCAGCTGTAGTAGCTCTGCTCCTGTTGCAAGGGATGCAGCTGAAGTGGCACATCACCTGCATACACAGATCTCTTCATGAAACTGTGTCTGGAGAGCTTTGGCACGGCACATGTACTGATCTTATGCCAATTGCCACATGAAGGCTTTTGAATGCCCTGCATGCACTTCTAAGCAGGCACCTTGGCATTCAGCAAAAACACTCTGTTCAACAGCTGGTACATGATGGAGACATGTCAGTCGGGCCTCCAACAAAAGTCATGACGCTGACCTGCAGGAGCCTCAAAGGCAACCTTGTGGGGATTTGAGTTGAGCAGAACCCAGATGTGACTGTAATGTGGATCATACACCTCCTGTGTGCTGCCGGGCTGACCTGCACTGCTGAGTTGCATAACAATCAGACCGGCCTCCTGCGTCACACTGAGATGCTGAAAGACTAGCGTCGTCCTTGTGTACCATGTCAGACAACCATTGCAGCCTTAGCAAAAAAGCGTGTTAGAATGAAGGGGCCAAGCATGTGATGTTGATACACACATGATATTGTACACTTGCAGTGTGCAGCCAAGCCGCCAGCAATGACACAAGCACTGCAAATGCTTCAATGCAGGTTTGGGACTATCATCTTTGTCCAACTCAGAGGCTTCAGATGTACGCACTTACCTGGTTGGGGCCGGTGTTATGGAAGTGTAGCTGAGACCTAATGGCTTCAGCAGATGGCAGCCGGAACAAGGGAGAAGAGTAACGCAGCCTCAGCAGCACCAGGAACTGCTCCCTGCAGCCAAACGCCAGCTTCACAGCCAGCACATCAAGATTAAACACCTGAATATCATAACACCTGCCACCAACATCATCAACACTACAAACTTAACGCACACATTGCTGCCATGATGAGCAGCAACAAGTCAGTCACAAGACCTGCCTCCATGGTCTTGCAATCTGCACAAGCAATCTAACGCTTAGTACTGAGGTTTTTGACCAGGTTACTGACAACCCTGGCACATCTGTACAAGGTCGGTTAGGGTTTAGATCTAAAGTCCTCCTCCTCCTCTAGTGTTGCCAGAGCAGTGGCATCAGAGTTCAGAATGGCATGCCTGCATAGCTTGATGAGGTTGGTAGAGGGCTGTAGCTGTGAAACCAGTCTGGGCTTGTGCAGAGGCCAGGCTGCGCTGTTCTTGCTGCCCGGCGCCAGGCCCACCCCAAAGTTGTTGCTCTCACAGCTCCAGTCCAGCTTGTTGTACCAGTCACCTACAACATGCACTACGCATTCTGCACAGCAACTTCTGACCTCTGTTACACTGCTGCTGCTGCTGCTGCTGCTGCTGCCGCTGCTGAATCATTCATCCGTGCCTTGCATGTGCTGGAGTGCAGCAAAGCAAGACTTTTTACGGCAGAGATCAAAGAAGTGTAGGAGGCATGGTGAGCAGCATGGTGACATTGCAAGTGTCAAATCACTTGTTACAGCCTGAGCTCTGATTCTGCGAGTTGAAGATGGGCTTGAGCTGTCAGACCCTACTCAACTGCCCCTACTCAACTGCCCCTACTCAGCTGCCCCTACTCAGCTGCCACTATTCAGCTGCCCCTACTCAACAGCCCCTACTCAGCTGCCCCTACTCAGCTGCCAGGCATACCTACTCAGAGACAGCTGTTTGCATGGACCTAGCATGATGGGCTGCACGAAAGATGCACGGTCAAGAGTACCTGAGTTGTAGGAGTCCCTGTCCAAGCTTTTGGATCTCAAGATGTCACTTCCAGCATGAAAGAATGCCACACCCTGCAAGCGTGACTCATTCGCTGAATCAATACAAACACTCATTCACTGAATCAACACAAAGATCACTTAAAGACAAATGGGTATCATGTGGGAAGCAAATGTGCCAGCTGCATCATACATGCTCATGCGCATATAATGTGTTTACTCTTGTCTGCAGCACACAGGTTGACAGACAGACAGATAAACAAACGGACAGACAGACAAACAGACAGACAGACAAACAGACAGACAGACAAAGAGGCAGACAGGAAAGAGAAACAGACATGCACAGAGACAGACAGACAGACAGACAGACAGACAGACAGACGACAGACAGACAGACAGGCAGGCAGGCAGGCAGGCAGACAGGCAGGCAGGCAGGTAAGCAGAAAAGCAGGCAGACGTACAGTCAGGCAGACGGAGGGGACACCAGACGGACAGACAGACAGACAGGAAAGAGAGACAAGCACATAGACCGGACAGACAAACAAACAAGGCAGACAGGGCATGCCTGAGAGAGGGCCACAATGGCGAGCGCTAGGATGTTGATGCGGCACCTGTTCCCTATGGTTGTGCCACCTCTTGCCTTCATGATCACCTGCAGGAAACAAGACACAGCCAGTCAGCAGGCAGCATGTGGGCTTCAGCAGACAAGCAGTGCAGCCTCCAAGTGTGGCAAGGGGTGAAACCCTGGTATAGTGAAAGGGTGCGGGTGCCGTCATCATGGGCATTGCAGAGCCTGTATCATGCATGCCACATCTTCACACAAGCAATCCCCAAGTGTGGTACAAGCACAGCATGTGTGAAGTCCTGGAATGCAAGTAGCAGGCTCTGCAATTCCCAATATGACAGCGGCCAAACCCTTTTACCATATCAAGATTGTACCCTTTCACAACATCAAGGACTCCTGGCAGCAAAGTCGCGTCGCTGTATGACAGCTGTATGACATGTCATGGAGTTAGAGGTTGCAATTGCACAGTCATGCCGCTTCCTGCATTGAGGCAGTTTTCAGCACAACAGCAAGCATCCAATTCCGCACACATTCTCAGCAGCTCTGACTTTGAATGAAATTCTTCCTTTCTCCTCTTCTAGACCTTGAAGTGTCTGATTTCATTTTCTGCTGGGGTTCAGGCCTCATCAAAAGCTTTGATGTGCCTAGAACTGTTGCAAGCCTCCAATCACATGCAATAATGTCAATGTACACTGCAAATGCTTGGGATATGCAACAACCTGTGCAACAAACACACACATCAGTTGTGGCCATGTTGCACACAACATGCTCTTGCTGAAAGACCATCAGTGCTGCATCTTTAAAGTGGTCTGTGACAATGGTGTGAAACACATTTTGTGTGTTGAGCATTGTTGCACCAACTTGGCCTGGAATCAATTCTGTGCTCCTGCCAGCAATGCTAACCGTCCTGATGTGCTGGACACCAGTTGTGTTGACCCAAGATATGCCTCGGCTTTTGGCATAGCAGTTTTTCCAGCAGGCCAAAGGTAGAGAAATCTTTGGGACTGGCACAAACATCACTGTGAGACATCAAATGCTTGCAGAGTTGCAGATCTGCTGTTGGACTGCTGCTGATCTAAAAGTGTCTGTTAGCTGCTTTCAGCTCGTGGGACATTGACGGTTGCATGCTGCTTTCACCTTGCATATTAAAACAGTAGCATTACAGTAAATTGCAAATCAGAGCTTGGCACCAAAATTGGCTTTCCAAGCTCTCAATTGCAGTCTTCTGTAATGCTGCTGTTCTAATATGTAAGGTGAAAGCAGCATGCAACAGCTGGTTTTTAGGGAAGCCAATTTTGGCGCCAAGGTTCAAGCTGCATGCAGCAGACGCTGGGCA
>JAABUO010003718.1_pt1 | contig 18129 bp, 23 predicted proteins | sample 5559291 | NCBI WGS metagenome assembly JAABUO01 (sample SAMN10711878, study PRJNA513372) | rock metagenome | isolation source: Antarctica rocks | place: Antarctica: Victoria Land, Finger Mt sud | reverse complement strand
TGGCACAGCAGTGGTGCATTAGCAAGTAAAGTCCAGCAGTGCAGAACAAGATGCTCAGCTCGTTGCGTGGGACAGCAGAGCACAGCACAGCATGTCACAGTAGTGGCCTGAACAACACCACCTTCATAGTGATGTAAGCAAAAGCTAAAAGCAAAGCCTGCTTTGAAAGAGAAGAGGAGCACCTACTGCAATGTTTCGATTTTGCGCTGATTTGGAGGGAGAAGCTTGCAGTACAGCCTGGGTGTGTCTTCTGGCCATTGCATATCAAGCATTGCATCTACCAGCTTCAGAGTCCTATGCTTAGCTCTTGATGTGACTATGTACCAAGGGTATTTACAAGCTTTGAGGGTTTCTTCTAAGCCAGGATACATCACATGCCTTTTCACCCATTCATCCTGTAGTTTTGGCATACCATAAGAAAGCTTGCCTCAAGACACAAGATGGCAAATAGCAGTGCAGGCACAGCGCTTCAGCAATGCTTTTGTGGTTTTGTTACCTCCTTATTCTGAAGCAGATTATTGCGGAAATCCTCGAAGAAGATCTGTAAGTCTTTCTGCTCAATTTTCCACTTGTTCAGTGTTGCAGGCAACATGCTCTGCCAGTCCTGTATGATGCTGTCAACACATCCAGGGTCTTCAAGCACCATCCTGGCCTGCAGGCAAATATGCATGAGTCCAAGCACAAGAAGCGCAGGCACTGTGCAGCTGCAGCCAGCGCTTAGGAATCTAAGCTGTGAACTCTCTGTCAAAGCTGACATGCAGCTGACCTAGTCAATGTGAACCAGAGCAGCAAAGTACCATGACTAGTGCCTCCACACCGTTCACCAAGACCGGTCGAACTTGCCGCATATTATGTCGCAGTTGGTCATGTGTGGCTTGGTCAAGGTTGCCAAACTGCTCTGGCCAATACTCGGCTGCAGCGGCTACAGCTGAAGATGAGATCTGCAGGACCGAAACGTTTGTGTTTGATTGGATTGTAACGCAGTTAGCTCGCATTTCAGCTGATTGACGAGCGACCAGTTCACTCACTTCTGGTTCCGAGTCGACCATCACTCCGTCAAAATCGAGCGCAAAGACATCTGCGGCCGCTTTCGTCTGTACAGCAGTCCCGCTACACCGTCTGCAGCGTCGACTTGCTTGTTGTGAGCGTTCCCTCACTGGTCTTCGCAAGACATGCAGTCTCTTAACCGGTTTAAAGTTATGCTTGCATACCGCCTGAACTGTCGATAACTGATGATTACAGATCATTGCCGCGCGAAGGTGGCAGCATTTATTCAGAACTTGCAGCGTAAGGTGTCTCAGCGATCTGCTGAATTTGCTGGTTTCGGAGCACTACAGAAAACACGACTGGCTTTATGAGAGGTCACTGACAACCTTCGGAACGCAGACGGAGCCTATCATGCTGCAAGCAGTCAGACGCACCGCCACACTAAGTGTGTCCAAGGGTCCTTCGCAGGTTTGCGTTTTGTGAGAGCTGCCGAATGCTTTGCCTGCGCCACGTTGGCACAAAGCAACGTTGTGTGCATACTCATGCAGACCGCTGGGAACGCTCAGCTAGTTCCTATTTCCAATTCGTCCTTGGCCCCGCAACATTCAGGTTATCCTCCTACTGCTCAAGCCTGTAGCTGTTGTAGCTGTTTCTACTATGTGTCTGCAATATACAAGTCTGCAGCATGTTTCACAGCATTTACAGCTTGTATGTTGCAGCTTCACCCCGCTTTGACCCAGCAATCCTACCTTTCCTGGTGTGTCCGCTGACTAAGGGAGATCTCAGGTGGGCAAGTGCTTTTGGTCTGCACTGCCTTTTACTGTCAAGAGCCAGATCAAGTGTAAGCGCAGTGCTTTGCTGCTGATTGTGCTGCATAGGTATGATGCTAGCAAGCAAGAATTGATCAGTGAGGAGATTAATGTAGCATATCCAATCATCGATGGCATCGCCAGGCTTGTACCTACAGCAGGCCGTGTGATGGATGCAGCAGAATCTCCTGCTTCCACATGACCATCATGGCATGTCAGCCCAAAGACCAATGAACCCATGCAGATGTGGTCTTTGCTGCAATGCTCGCTCCGGCATACTGCGTGGTTTCTGTAGAGACCGCTACGGATATGCTGCAAAACGAGCTTTAGCTTGGTCCAGCTTGCCAGAGACAGCGGAGCAAGCATTTTGAGCCGCCTAAGCTCGTGATGTTATGCTCTCCACACCATGCATATATTGCCATGATCAGCATAAAGGCAGGCAGATTCAGCTTGCTGAATCATGTTGAATAGAGGTTCTTCTCACTCATGGCGACCATTAATGGTCCAGTCCCGATAAAGCCCTATTTATAGCTGAGCAGTGGCGCCAGCAGCAGCAGCAGCAGCAGCAGCAGCAGCAGCAGCAGCAGCAGGCAGCAGCAGCAGCAGAAACAGCAGGTGTTACAAATCGTAGACAACCTTGCACATGCTCATGCCTTTGACCAAAAACTTGATTTTCCTGCACATCATTCCAGATTTCATGACTCAAGGCTGGCAGAGAGCAATTGGTTGGCCTTTAAGCGCATACAAAGAAACTCCAACGACAATAAGCTCAACAGAATCTTTTTGTATCTGATACTGTAACAGTCTACGTGTACAGAATAAGCGGTACGCAACTCAGAAGTCGCACATCAGGCCGAGGTGGCTGGCACTGGTGGTCGTCTGCTGATACTCTGGTTGCTGCGCACGATTGCTGCTTGTGACCAATCAAACTGTCAAGCACTGACAATAGGTATATGCATGCATGCTGCATGTAGGCGTTCAAATGTGGTGGTGCTTGCATGGTTCCGGAGCTGACACACTCAAAATGAGCGTAGCGACCGTGGGAGGTGTCAGATGCTCAGAACCCTTCTACTGCTGAGCGTGTTGGGCTTGTCAGGTAGCTTCGTGGTCGCCGGGTCTTAATTTGTGGGCCAAACAACGTCTTGACTTCTTCGGGAACAACAAGCATGACGTGTACCTGAGGGACTGCTATAGAATCAGCGTATGAGCAGCAACGAACTTCTGAGCTCACAGTTTTTGGTAAACAGTTGGCAGCCATTGCAAAATAGAGCCGACACGGCAAACAGCACGACATGAACACAGCCAAAGTCGCAAAGGGCAAGAAAAGGAAGGCAGGAACTCCGGCACCAGGTAAAACACCTCTATTAAATCTTTTGCAAGCTGCAGGTGCTGTAGACCTTGTGGTCAGACTTGATTCATACGTGATTCATTTCAGCAAAGTTGTGCCCGCAATGCAGATGAAGCTGCCACAGAAAAGGTGCTGGACACGAAAGGGCTTCTGGCAAAGGACTGTGAGTTTGTGCAGCCTTTCTCTGCTTTCTGCCTATGCCCAGGAGTTACCAGATTCCAGCAGCTCTGACTGCTGCAGTGGCAAATATGATGTATGGCTTTGGCGATGATCGCACACCTTACAAGGAGTCTGTTGACCTTGTCGAGGTGAGCTTGTGATGAATCCTTCAAGGCTGGCCATATATGCTCTGCTGGGCATCATGCGGCGCATACAACTTGTGCTCATGGCAAGACTCTTGTACATGCGTTCTGCGGCTGTATTTGTTGGACCTTCGTCAGCAGCAAAGAAACTCTTACCTGGCAACAAAGTGATGCCATCATCTTGTGAAGCCATATTCAGCCTATGCAGCTGTGCCTTGCAATTCTGTTGATGCCTGAGCTGGCTGCAATAACAGCACATGCATTGCTCAAATTTTCATGCTCACGCCTGACCTATCTGGCAAGCATATGTCCCAAGGCATTTGAGCAGCATCATAGCCGCAGCACCTGCAGCGCTTGATTGCGCTCATCGTGGCAATTACAGTGTGGCGTTGCTGTTGTCACTGTTGAAGCGATTTGCAGTGAGCTTTGAGTGCAATTGCAGGATATGGTAATAAACTATGTGGTCGACACATGGCAGAAAACTCTTGCATCTGCACATTCAAGATCGACCAAGGTATCAGAGAAGGATGTCATCTTCCTCCTTAGGAAGGTCAGCATCATTTCTTCTGGCATCTGCAAATGCAACTGTGAAGGGTTCTGGCATCTTTTAAATCAGAACACTTCTGAGAGCATTGCATTTGTGCACAACCTTGCACATGGCAAGCTGTCTTGCAACAGCTTTGGGCGACCACTTACGATGCAGCGAGTTGGCCGCATGGCAAAGAATCATTTACTTCCTGCCCAGAGTCATTTTCAACACTGTGTAGAGTACACCTCATGCGCATGTCAGATTGCGACGTCCCACATCACATGGTTGATGTGCAACAGAACATGAGCATCACAGATTTGCTGGCCAATGTGGATTGCATCCATTGCAGGCTCCATCCTCTGATTTATGCTGATTGGTTTGCACATGCAACTCCCTCAAACCAAATTTACATTCAGGGCCAAGCACTGTCTGTTGGTATGATGGCAACACATGTGCTCCTATTGTCACCGGTGTTGCCTCCAATGCAGGACAAAAAGAAGTATGAACGCGCCAGAGAGCTGCTGTACCTTGAGGATCAGTTTAACATCGCCAAGAGAGTGGTAAGTGATGAACAGTGCCATGCATGCTGCACACAAATGTGCTGTGTCAGTGTGCGCCGCAGACAAAGAAGTCAGGCTTGATGAAAAACTGAGCAGTTGCGGTTTGCAACACGATCATGTGAATGTCTGCGTTGGAATGCTGATCATTTACGTCATTCCTGCAACATGACATAATGCTTTTGCAGGATAATGGCATCCCAGACATTCGAAATGTGAAAAAGGGCATGTTATGACACCATGACAATCACAAGCTGATGGTTCAGGCAGCTCAATGCCTTACAAATCTACAGGCGTTCAACCTTGTGTGCCTATGCAAAGGTAGAGCAGTGTCAATGTCAGAGCAGAAAGCTTTTCACTTATACAGGTGCAACTTGATTTGCGCCAGCATGCACTTAGGACCAGACATCTGGTGTGACAAGATAGAGGGCAACATCAAATAAGCCAAGTCAGGTGTCTTATTCTTTTTGCTGCTGGACAGTGTGTGTTCATAGCAATGGTGTACTACAGCAATTTGTTCAGACAACAGTTCAGTTACTGCTGAAGTAAAAGGATGTGAAACACAAGCCTGATGCTGAAGAGACAGATGTGTCCATGGGAAGCACATGTCCAATGGTACAATGGTGTGGAACAGACTCCTGTTGCTTGCCTGACCAACATGGTATTGCAAATCTGCCACAGACAGACTGCTGGCTGACGAGCACACATGATGTGCCACATCAGCAAGCGCTGAAAAACCCAAGTGTCACATGCAGACTGTTGCATGAATTATCCCACATGTGAGCAAAGACTCAATAAATCACTCGCCTTCAAGGAAATACTGTGGGCTTTGTAGTCCACAAATGTTGCGCTTATGCAGTGTCAAGTCTGTCCTGGAGAACGTGACGCTAGTCAAAACTTGGGCAATGATCCTTACTAAACACATCTGTCAGACCTAATCTTCAGATGCGGCCTGAGCATGCACTTTCAGGGTGTCACTGGTTTTAGGAGGCACAGTCTCAGCCCTTGACAGCCTTTGCCACTTCTCACTGGCTGGTTGCCGTTTCTGCTTGCTACCTGTCTGTTTCCACAATTTGTAAGCAGCCTTGATGGTTGCTGGGCCATCCAGCGGTATGATGTCTTTGTTGACAAACTGCAACACAAACAGACCTTGATATCCAGCTGATTACAGGTGTGATCCTCTGACTGCACTTGTTGATGCTGTGAACCAGGACACATGCCAGCATGGATGACCTAAAGCCTTGCCACTTGTTCAAAGTGAGGGTAATTCTGGAAAGCCCACAACAAGCCCCAGTCAGTGCGCTAGCAGGCATAATATCAATCAACCAGTCAGTCAATCAATCAATCAATCATATGGCTAAGAGGATCTGTGTGCATGCATAGAGAGCAAAACCTGTATGAAGTCTTCAGGAGAGCGCAGCCGCAGTATCTGCTTCCTGTTCAACCGCAGCAATGCCGCAATGCAGTGATCCTGCAGTTCAAGACACAGCATTGAGCACAATGCACTACAGGCCATGAACAAGTCAGCTGCCATGGTTTGTGGTTTGTGCTGTGCTGAAGGAGTTTGTTTTGGCATATTTGAAAACATCCAAAATGTTTGTGCGCTCATGCACCCACAGAAGATTGCGTACTCTCCCAAGCTTGAGCTGGGACATAGCAAGTATGGCTTAGTGACAGCCATGTTGATGATGTGAGTGGCATGCAGGACTGACAAGAAGCTACTCAAGAAGGTTTTTGCTCTGCCAGGGAACATAGATGCGGTGGCAGTTGGTAGTGCGGTGGCGCCAAAAGTGGCTGATGTCTTCAGTCAATTAGCTCATGCTGCTGTGGGTGTGAAGACTGTCAAAAGAGGACCTTGTACATGATGGTACTCAGGGCTGCCGCTAGCTGACCCTCAGGGAATACAGTTGTGCAGTGAATCAATAAGAAATTGAATTGGGGGAAAACGCGAAAGACAGAACAAATCAAAGGGATCCAAAAACTGGGCAGGGAACGCATGAATGAATGCATGCATGAAGGAATGAATGAATGAGTGTATGCACAACAATGAACTGGTTGATCCAACAAAAGAGTGAAAGGACAAAACAAATGACTGAGTGGAGACATGTACAGATGAATGACTCGACAAAGGGGTTGATCGTTGCATTGAATGAACAGGACAAAATGGGTCACAGGTATCCTTGATAGATTGGATCTCAGATACACTTTCCCAAGGAAACACTGATTTGCAGAGCTTGGTAAAGTGCCTGGATCGTAGAGATTATGTGTCAGATACAGGATGCAGCCAAGCAAAGGTTGTGTTAGGCTGCGCGATGCATTGAAAATGGGTCACAGGTATGCCCAGACAGACCAACCTTGAGCTGGCAATGAGCCATCTGCTCGGCCGCCCACAGACGCTCCCAGAACCCAAAGACATCATCAAAGGTGAGCTCCCGCCGGAACTGGCACACCAGCATGCGGAAGGCAAACACCCCCGTGGACATGTCCAGCTTCTCTGCACACCACAACAGCATACCAAGTCAACGTCTTTGGTTTGTACTGCTTGGGGCAACACTGCTGTCCTGGTACAGTTATGGTGGAAGAAGAAGAAGAAGACGACGGCGACGAAGAAGAGGAAGAAGGGGAGGAAGAAGAAGACTACTAAGAGCTTTGGTCAGCCAACAAGTCTGATAGCTTGTGGCAGAGCCTCAGCAACCCTGCCTAGAGTCATTCAGTTGTGTGCAGACATGCTGCATTGGCGCGCTCAAGCAGCTAGAATCAGAGCAATGTGCATGCATGCGCCCAGATGCAAGCTGAGATGGGAATCAACAGCATCTCAAACATTGCATCAAGATGGGATGTAGAGCGCAACTTTGGCGCTTGGCAGTTGCCAGTCCCAGACAGCTGAATAGATCTCTCAATTTGTTGCAGGCTTGCAAATTGACATGGCGCTGTATGATAGAGGGAAATTCAGTGGCCACTACGTTTTTCAGTCCTCAACAGTCAGCATTGCCTGTTTTTGCAACAACTGGCAAACAGCTGCATGTGCAACGCAGCCTAGCACAGACCAAGTTTTGGTCAAGTGGGGCTTCACCTATTTGTCTCCAGAGCTTGGGGTCAGCATGCTGCAGCAAACTGCCAATATGCTGTATACTGGAGTGCACTCCTGGCTGCCCTTCCAAGAAGTTCTGCCTGATCTGGCCCATGAATGCAGCAAAGCACATGAAGGCCAGTGCATCATCTTGTGGGAAGACCAACAAGAAAGGTGACAAGATGTCAGCCATGCCTGCATCAGCCAGGCACACAGGTCTCGGTGTTAGCACTGTGAGAAACATTTCTGTTGACAAATATATGCCAGCTGTTGGCCTTCTTCATTTTGCTCTTCTGGTTCTCATATGTAATAGTGCAGAGGTGGTCTACGTCAATAGTGTAAAGCAATGCATGTCCAAGGCACATGACAGTCATTGTCACGAAGAGGGCTGGCAAAACCACTGATACAGTGTGAGCCATGCCAGCAGCAGATGATCAGAAGCCATTCATGTGACCCAGCACACACGCATAGACTACTGTGGCAGAATGTTATAACTAAGGTAAAGGCATCGAGACTGACCCTGACAGTATCCGACAACCGGATCACAGTATGCATACGCTGTCAGTATGTGTGTCAGCCGCACATCAATTGCACTCCTCTCCTCTGCAGTGATGTTACCAGAGCCACAGTCAGTCCTGTTCTGCACCAGCAAAGATGTTTTCAATTCCGTGTACGACGTGTATGCAGCGCAATGCAGATATGAGCTGAATAGCCATGGGCAAAGTGGCGAATGTTGGTGCAGCATTCTTGAGTCTGAATTGTCATCTCATGATACTGTTGATGAGGTCATCTTATGATATGGTTTGCTAGCTGCCGTGGTAGTACAGAGGTGACTTCAAGAATGCATGCATTCTCATGTTTGAGAGATGGACGCAGAACAACCTGGTGACAATGCAGCATAGCATGCTGGGGAGAGTTGTGTCAACAAGGCAGCAAAAGTCGAACCCAACTCATGAGATGTTGGAGGAAGCATGACCATGCAGGTCTTTGCGTACCACATCAGTGGCAATCCGGCGGACGTTCTGTTCCCATGTCTCCCCTCCACTGCTCAGCTCAAAGTTGTTGTGAGCATCTGGTGCAGCAGCTTGCTGCAGCAAGCTGCTGAGTTCCTGCTGAGCTGCATCACTGCCATGCAAGAAACACAAGACTCACTGCAGCTAGACAGAACAGTCAAATGCAGGTACTGAAAGCAGTCCTCGCCAACTTGTTTTGATGCCTGCCAACATACTTGACAGCTTGTCTTCCAGCTACCGTTTCATCAGGAGCATAGCAGCTCAGAAGCAATGGCCAGGCCTGCAACAGGAGTGGACAAAGATGACCAGGCACGTGTAAATTGTGGACTGCACAGCGCTAAAGTGTTGCCTGCGGGCAGATACCTGACATCGTAACTCTTTGGCCAAACCCCTTTTTCGAATGAGCTTGCAAGTCTGCCGAAACCTCTGTACTCGGCCAGTGCTGTCGTGGGCTTGTTGCCACTGCTGAGGGGTTAAGCTCTGAGCACACAAGCAGTGTAGGAGTGATCACAGAGCTGGTCTGCCGTAAGTGGTAGGTTGTAACAGTGCAGCCACCAAAGAAGGTTTGCAAGCTTCTCACTGTAACAGTCGAAAGCTCTTCGTCTCCAACAGTGCTACGAAAGGGAGCGGGACAAGCACATGCCGCCCTTCGCATGCTCCTCAGCCGCGCGAGCGGTGCAGTTGTTTTACTCTAACATCATCGCGCATCATCCGTACCACTCATTGCTTGATATACAGGGCTGCTGCAGTTTGTATTGATCTTGATGTCGGTCATACCACCTGTGATGTTGAGTCAACGTTGTTCACATTTGTTTCAACGCTCCGGGACCATTGCCAATCAAGCACTCTGATCAAGCCTCATGAGCAGCTGCCTAGGAAGCAACACAGCTTTACAGTTCTTAGAACACCCATCAAGAGCCGCTGCACCCCTGACGGCATGTGCTGAGAGTCATGGAAGGTTATGACAGAATCAAAAGCAAATGACAATAACCTCGCACATGTGTGGCATGTCCAAATTTGGGGGCAGCTTCCTGCAAAACATGCTGGAAAAACGGCAGGCACATGACACGTGAGGCAGGTGTACGCATGTATACAGCAACATGGCTGCAAGAGGGCGCTATATAGCCGTATATGCATGCATAGTTCTCTCACAAACGACTTTTGCTTTGATAGTAAATGGTGTGTCTATACAGTAGGTACATTTGACAAGCAAGCATGCTCTCAATCACAAGAGCCTGACAGACTCATTGTCACAGCAGCATCAACAGTAGCAATTTCAAGAACCTGTGAACCTGTGACGGCTGCAATAGTTTCTGCTATGCAAGGACTACAGGCAAGAGCACAAAGTGGACAGGAAGAGGGCAGCAGCATCATGGAAGGCAGTCAATGAAGAATAGCTAGCAAGCAACCAAGCAATTCAGGAGGCAAATCAGCTGGAAACCTAGACACCATGGCAAGGCTTTGCTTCTGGTTGTAATAAAAAAAGAAAATGGTGTTGCATGCCTGACATCTGCAGGTGAGGTGCTGTCATTCAAACTCACTGAGAGCTGACTCGCCACCAAAGAAGCACTCAGACTGCTACTGATGGTTGAGCACCCATGTAGGTTCATCTACATACACTGCATCTTATGTCTTGATAGGCAAGATACAGTTGTATTTGCTGTTATGTCACTTGGTCTTGTTCTGATAATTCTGATAAGAGTGATCGCCATACAGCCAGACAGCCTGACTCCACCAAGGTTCAGTGGCCACACCGATGGTGCCCAAACAGTAGGCATTGGTGCGCCGAATGAAGTCAGGAAGGCAGGGAAAGTTGTGGATCCTGCCATATATTGATGTCACCTGCATGATTATATGAGTGTTGTCAGGTTGAAGCTGCAGAATGTGCTCCACCAATGGTGTCCTTGTTGTTTATGCAACTTGTAATGCTTGTGTTAGGTAAGGATGGAAGCTTGAAACTTTGCACATAAGGACAGTCTGATTTGCTGAATTAGATACAGGTCCAATTGGCTGGCCAACAACCAGAGGTACAATCAGCATTGCAGCACTGTTAGCTGCACATGTTCTGCAAGCATGGCAGTCTTCTGCAGACACAGCAATGAGTACTGCACGGGGATCATCAGCAAGATAGACTCAATGCTAGTCAGGGTCTGCATAGCTGTCTCACCTTGTGAAAGTCATCGGAAACTCCAAGATTTACAGTAGCTTTCAGCTTGATTGTGGGTATGGGAAGGAACTCTGGCAGCACAATCACATGAAATGTGCAGATCGTTGAAACTTGCTTATGGCCATCCATTGTTGGCTCCACCTTGACTGAATGCTTCTCGAAGTCTAGTTTGGCTATTCGCTTAGCCATATATGCAACAACTCGTAGCTTCTCTCTGCCTTTGAGAAGGATAGGCGGCACATCCCATCCGACCATTTCAGAAAAAATAGTGTATGCCTGCAAGAAGCAAACTTGGCATGCAACTGTGAGCCAGGAGGTGCGATGTGCAAAGGCTGTGCAGTGCAGTCATTGCTATAAGCTCAAGGTGCCTAAGGTCCTGAAACAGATGTTCACGTCCAACATGCAGCCAGCCGTTTGCTCGGTCTGAGGTATCACCTGCCAGTGCTCCTGCATGCTTCGTGCCTGAACAAAGCTTCTCAACTTTGTCAGAAGCCCGTCAGCCAGGGAGTCACCAGACATCTTAGCAGTGTGCAAATTCAAGCTATATAACGCTGATACTGAGATCCCCAAAAAGCAGCTGTGAGCTTTCTGATTACCCAGTCAACGGATTGTCCAGCTGCCCTTGCCGTGTATGCACCTCACCGGAAGGTGGTCCTGTGGGGCCGGTGTACCGACGGACAATGTGGTGATTTTCCGAGAGATCGGTGATGATAGCGCTGCATCTGTCCACGGCGGTCCCACTTGATTCAAGCTTTTGTCCACCTCAAACGCTTCGGTTTCCGTAACGCCTGCAGCGAATTCAAAAACTAGGTGCGTGCTTTTTACCTGGTGGGAATGGCCAGGCACACGCAATGCAGCTAAGTTGGCGCACATGTACATGTAGCTCAATCTTCTGATTTGACAGGTCAGCTGACAGGTCTGCAGAACATGCATTTCTGTGAGGCCTATAGGTTCGTAACTTTTCCATTTCCAGGTTTTCCATATACAGCCTTTGTGGGCCCCAGTATCTGAACCAGGGTACCCTACTAGTTGGACACGCTGGTGCGAAGCCTATGCTCAGAGCAAGGTGCAACGATGATTTCAATCAGTTACTGTGCTACGCCCTGCAGTCAGATGTACCAAGATAGTCAGTTAGGCAAATATATATATTTCTTGGAACATTTGATGATACTCGGTATTATGTACTAGGAAGCTGAAAGGGAAGCTGCTTCGTACAGGCAATCATCCGGCGGGACCAGAATGCTAGACGCGGTTTGTCTGCATAAGATTCAGAAGGTCGGCGTGGCTGGCGCAGATGCGACACGCACGTACGACATTCCAGAATGCAAGGCTATACAGGGTTTGCGTCACATACAATCCTGCTACTCCTGAATGCAGCAAGAGGCTCTGCTGCTGGTGTCGTACTCATTCCTGATATGTGCAAATCCTGGTAAGCTGCTTCGCAACTCTTTTGGTAGACAATCAAGCATTCATGAGCAGTAACCCGCAGTCGTTTTTCGGAGGACTAGTACGAACGTTGTTCACTGGATTTGTTACGTAACGGTTGTATACAGGCCGCAAAGTTAACGGTGATCGTCCTGTTCGCGGCATCCGATAGTCTCGAGGCAGCTTGCGGATCGGCATTCGCACGACAGGCTCACAATCCGTATCGCAGGCTCTTTGACGGTTTACAAGCACCTTACACCTGGCGCATGGCCACGGCGATTGCCTGGCGATCAAGCCGAGACGCAGCCGCGCAGGTCTGCCCTACACTTGCCACCTAGGACTAAAAGGAAAGAAAAGAAAACAAAAGAATTTGAAAAAAAGATATAAAAAAAAGCTTGCCAAGCCAAATTACACAGTCAAGCTGTCTTCTGTTTGACTGGGCATTCTTCCAAGACTTCAGACGCTGCTTCAGGGCATCTTGGATGCAGCTCAGGATGATATGCTCAGGCTTACAATTTGATGCTTTGAAGCCAGCAAACCTCTGTTTGACTCAACCCTGATTGCCTTGGTTGCAGCTGCAGTCAACCTTCAACTGGCCCTGAAAGGTTGGCCCACAATATTGATCAATGCAGTTCCTCTCAGCGCCAAATTATGCTCTGCAGGATATCTGCTGCCATGTCTTGCAGCATCTTCAGCTGCTTTGACACCCTTGGCCCAGCTCAAGCAGCACCAGGTGAGCGCATCACCCAGCACAAAGCTGTGCATGAGCTCTTGCATACAAACAGGTAGCTTAACCACAGAGGGGGAGCTGCTTCCTGCCTTTGATGTCCATCCTGGTGCAGCTGTCACCGTATTGTCTGATTGCAGATGAAAGTCAACAGCTGCAGTGTCATCTCACCATGCAGCTCGACCAAGCAGTTGTAGGACAAGAGCTTGACCAGTGACCACACTGTGGCTTTGCTTCGGAATTCATCACAGTCTCATCTATTGGCCAATAGTGACCATGGTGACTGCAGAACAGAAGACGCTGGCAAATCAATATTGACATGCAATGCAAAGTGGCAGTTGTCAGCTAGGCACTGTTGCACAGCCTGTCAGCACAGTTGCCAGAAAGGTTCAGACAACAAGCTCTTGTTGAGTTCATCAGCTGCATACCTAGGGCAGAGACCTCTAGCACCAGTCAAGATGAACTCAGCATGAACACAACCCGCTAGGGTGGCCCAAGTGCAGCAAGAACAGAAAGACTATGCCTTTTGGTATTGATTGAATAAAAGCCTGGAGATGAGACACATTGGGCTTCCCTGTAGCTCAAGTGCACATTTTATAATGTTATCATTGATGGTCATAGTCGGGTACCATGATGATGCAGACAGCTTGAAGGTGATACAACGCTTTTATAATGCTGCAGACTGAAAATAATTATGGATTGCATACAACTACATAAGTATATATCAGCAGTGCCCTTACAGGGCACATACTGTACAGTACATGTGTACATGTGTGCAGCACATGTGGGAGTCAATCGCGCTCCTTTTCATGTACAGGTTTGCTTACAAACAACAGTCGGTGAGCTGCTGTTGCTGTGTGGAGTGACTTTGCCTCAAAGCTTGGAAGCTTGCGAGGTGTTTTTCAGAAACACCTTGCAAGTGGATTGTCAATTGACTGCCAGCTGTGAATGCCAGCTATGTTGAGCATGATCAGCATATGTACCTATTTAAGTGATATTTTTGTGCTTTGAGTTCCTTTTGGAAATGTGCCCATGGCAGCTTGTAGTGCTGTCAGAGTTAGCCTATTTTCAGAGCGCGCTGCAAATAGGGAGTCATGCCGGTCTCAAAAGAAACTTGCACAATTGTCATCACATACTACGGTAGTGTTTTGAAGGTCTTCTATGTGGACAAGCACAAGTGTACCTCTGGGATACACAATACTGGGATGAGGCAAACTTGTTTGTCGGCATTTGAGACCAGTCAGCATTGCAATTGATTGTTTTTTTGTTGTATTTTTTTTGTTAAGAGACCAGCTCATGCAGTAGTACTATGCAGAGCACATTTTGCCTTGGATATTGACTTGAAAACATGCTGAAAACCATGCTGTATGCACTGTACCTAAACGAATGGTAGTCATGAGGTGTAGTCAGGGCAGCGCACGTTGGGCAAGCGGCTGCAAATAAGAAGTTGCAATGCAATGACATGACCTGCTTGCATGTTGGCGTTACGGCCAAAGCTTGGCGCATTCGCGCTGGCAGTACTGCAGTATGGACAATTGCCAACAGTCACTTTGCAGCCTGATTATGTCCTCGCCTAAGCAGAGCGTGTGTGGCATCCGAAATCTTGGCAACACTTGCTTCTTAAATGCTATACTTCAGGTATGCTGCATTGCCTCGTCACCTCGGTGATGCCGTTCCGTCAAATTGCTGTGCAAGAGGTATCTGTGTATGAGCAGGCTCTCGCGTCTTCGCCAGCCGCGGTACAGCATCTGCGCCAAGTCGCTTCCTCTGCGTCCGACGATGACGTCCCCTTAGCCAGTGCGATCTCCGAGTGCCTCGATGCTCTTACTAACCCCTCTCCGCCTCGCAACGGCAGCATCAGCCCTCGGTCCGTTTTAGATGCCTTCCGGTACGTCAGCACCTCACACTGTGCGTTATGCTACCTCCTTATGCGTGCTGTGAAGCTATCAGACTGGCAAATCCCACAGCAGCTCCATACAAGGTCACAACCTGCTGTTGCACGCAGGGAATATCTCCCTGCTGATTGTCTCAGAGATGGCGAGCAGAACGATTCTGCAGAAGTCTTGGAGCTTTTGTACAGTACTCTGGCCTCAGAGTTTGCCAAACAAGCCTCAAATTCTAGCAGAGCTTTGCAGCAAGCACAGTCAGCATGGAGATTCCTCTCCTCTATGCTGTCGGCAAGCTCAAGTAAAGACAAGCAGCCAGCACTGCACAAAATGATTCATCATGATTCCCCCAACAGCCATGACGAATCAGTCCCCTTAACCTCTGCCAGCAGCAGCAGCTCTAGCTCCAGCTTTAGCTCCAGCATCAGTCATCAGCCTAGCACAACCTCATCAGATGCCAAAGCCACAGTCAGGCATGATTCTTCTGGCAGCATCGCAGAGGTCTCCTGTGCCAAAGTTCCTCTTCAGGGAACTACTGTCAATGACATGATGTGTGTCAAATGTCGACACAGCTTCACCACTCAGTATGCCCCGTTCTTGGTGCTACCTTTGGCGCTGCCAACAACAAAGGTATGACAAATGTCAAACGATGTGTGAGCATCTGTGCCTGGCCAATACCCACCCACAGTGGCAGTATTGTAGGCTGTTGAGACATTAGTCTGGTGTGCTGTTCAGGCTGTTCAATGTGTGCAATGCATGAATGGGACAGGACCTTGCTTCTGTGGCCTTCCATTACCAAATATCTGCAGATTTGTCTGCGTTAATTTGCGTATGCTTCATGGCTACAGCAAGGCCATGCACCTGTGCACATGCTGTTGCATGCACAGATCCAACTGCACATGACTTTGACGCTACACACAGTTTCAAAGCCATAGTTGTTTTGCTATGCCTGCGCAATGGCAATGTTGATGCTCAGGTGACAAACAGGCGTGGCAGGGTTGAGCTGCAGAGGACAGTGGTTGCTTGCAACACCCACTTGCAGCAATGCCTGGCTGACTTCTGCAGTCTGGAACTGGTACATGGAGTCCATTGCCCCAGGTGGGCATCAAGCATTGTATACCTGGATGAAATAGTGCTTCGCAGTAGTGTTGCGCTGAACAAGCAGAGGTCATGTTCATCTTTGATTTGGCTGCTGTGCTGCATGTTGATGCATGTGCCTGCTGACTGGCTGCATGCAGTTGCACTCCTGAAAGATCGACACAAATAGCGCCAAAGCATCCCATTGTAATGAATGCATCAACAGTCAGTTTGGCCATCTTCACCTTGATCATCTGGCTCTGCAGGTGCACACTGCGAGCAGCACTCAAGACATTCAACAGCAAAGCTGGCCACCCTCATCTATCAGTGCCAGCCAGTTCAGCAGTGGACTCACCAATTGCTTCCCACACAGAGACATCAGCTCTGAAGGCAGCAAGATCAGAAGCACCTGCTGAGTCTGCTTCGGAGCCCTCAGCGCAGGCAACTGCAGCCAGAATTGAGCCTGCTGACGCGCAGCTGGAAGAGGAATCTGCACCAATGGCTGCTGTGTCAACATCAGCAGAAGAAGGGGACTTGCCTGAGCGCCATGAGACAGGCGGTAGTCAATGTGCTGATACAGATGCAGACGCTCAACTGCAGAAGAGGGATGTCATAGAAAGGCTGCTGCAAGGAACAGCCCCTTGGCCCGACATGGACTATCAGCAGCTGGCAACAGATGCAGGTCTGTAGCATTCTGTATCCAAATCAGGGCTCTGTGCTGTCAAGCTGACAGCCCTGCAATGCCATGTGGCAGCTGCTTGTTCAGCATAAGCATTTGTGGTGACATTGCTCAGTCAACGCCCTACACCATATATCATATCCATCTAACATTGCAATGCCCACCTGCATGATCCTGCATCACATGACAGCACCATGTTCTGCCAAATCAGCCTCTCATGTGCTGTGCGCCATGCTCGCATCGCATGGCCGTTCTCAGTGACTCCCTGGTGGCGCTCAGGAACCCAGCGTCCTATCACAAGCGCTTGGCACTTTTCCTTTAACATGTCAAGCTTGTGCATGCAGGCCTTGACTGGAGTCCAGATGGAACAGCATGCGTGAAGCGCATCTCACTCGGCAGAGCTCCCAAGACCCTCTGCCTGCACCTGCGCCGTGCCTTCTGGACCAACGCTGGACACCATCTCAAGCTGACTGGCCATGTCAACTTTCCAGCCAGTCTGGATGTTGGCCCCTACAGCGCAGCCAACATGCTGCCCTTGTCAGGTATCAGCCAGCAGTACGCCGCCTTAGCCAGTCCTGTCCAAGCCAAGTGGGTAGGCCCAGGGGCTGCTGATTCCAGTAAGTCCAACAAGGGCAATTCTGCACCTCAGGATGCTCCCAGCAGCGCTGCTGAAGATGTTGCAAGGAACACTGGCAGGCCTGTCACAACCAGTAAGGGTGCCCCTGTCATTACCGGCAGGGCTGCTTCACCTCATGGGGATGCCCCAGCTGTCCCCAACAGCAGCATTGCCGGCCCCAGCTCTCCCTTGGGTTTGCTGAAGGCTGGCAACAGCAACGGATACAGCGATGGTGATCTTGCACTGGTTAGCGCATTTGCAAGCCAGGCAGCTTCAGCTGACAGCACTCCACAGGGCACCTCAGATGATCACAGGGGTGATGACGCTCTCATGCCTGGGCAGAATGCTGCAATAGGGCACCTGTCTGCACCTGGGCCTGTTCAGAGACTGTTAGCATCTCATGCTCTGAGTCTGGCCTCTTCTCTCACCTCAGAGAGTAGCTTGGTCAATGAGGACTTGCTCAGCAGTCCTACAGGCACTCATGAATCCAATCACGAAGGCTGTCCAGGACCCACAGCAGCAGCAGCAGCAGCAGCCGCCATTGCTGGAAAGTTGGCAAGGCAAATGCCCAAAGGCAAAGCAGGCAGGCTGGGCAGTATCCAAAGGGCAGGGCCGGTGCAGAGAGTCCTGGCGTCTCATGCCCTGAGCCTTGCCTCTTCTTTGATGTCAGAGGGCAGTTTGCTTGACGATGATGTGCTTGAAGATGCCACTGGTCAGGAACATGGCAACCCAACGGACTTGCATCAAGCAGCAGGAGATCAGCAAGCAAGAGTGGATGTTGCTGTTGCTTCCATACATGCTAAAGGTAGTGATGAAGCAGCCCGTGCATCAGCTGCTGCTTTTCAAGCACAATCCACTGCAGGTGGTGGTAATGGTGCGACTGCAGATGAAGCTGATGATGGCAAGGCTGCTGCAGCTGCAGCAGCAGCTAATGAGA
>JAABUO010003717.1_pt1 | contig 18132 bp, 8 predicted proteins | sample 5559291 | NCBI WGS metagenome assembly JAABUO01 (sample SAMN10711878, study PRJNA513372) | rock metagenome | isolation source: Antarctica rocks | place: Antarctica: Victoria Land, Finger Mt sud | reverse complement strand
GAATCGTAACGATCGCGTCTGTGTCGTACGCTCTTGTCTTTTTTAACATTAACGAAATGTACGTTTTAAGTTAATTACAATTCGTCGTGTTAAAGTTAAAAAGAATCTCGTGTACATTTAACGACGATTACAAGTAAAACGCAGCGAAGACGATCGAAAAAACAATGTTATTATATTTACAGCGACTGTGACTCGAGTTTCGCGTCTGATAACACATCACAGTAAATAAAAAACACGTAAAGCAGTAAGAATCTGTTATTAATAATTATCGAGCTCGAATGTCTTTTAACGTAAATAAATATGCACTCACGATGTGTTTCTGCAGTTTGCAGTTCTTGAAGTAATAATCTTTATATACTTCGAAGTCGAACGACATCACGAAATAAAACGTACAGACGTTTATAAAGTAATTAAGTACTTAAAAGAAATTCGATTTCTCGATTTCGATCGTTTATTAACTCGTTAGCACATTCTTTCGTACAGCATCGCGTTTAACTTCTCGTGCTTAACATAAGTTATATAACGTCTGCTCATTTTTCTAACATTCAGTCATATGTTAATCGTCGAGCTCGGCGTTTAAAACTCGTTAACGACAGACTTTTTCTGCAAGATACGTTAGTTTAAAAGCTTTTTGTGCTTCAGAGTCTCGTTCTGTAAATGAAAAGATAGAAAAAGAAATGAAAACGACGGATTTTGCAAGCTGATTATCTTAACCCGCTCGACCGCTCTCTTACGCGAAGTTAATAATAGAATATGCACTCTGAAAGTGAATAATAGCTCGTATAAAACGATAATTGAAATCTGCGCTTAACATAAACGTACACACAAGAACGAAACTGTTATGTGAACGAAATTTCGTTAAAATAAATTCTTTGTCTTAAACGTTTTAATGTAAAACCTAACAGTATAAGTATTCACTGAGACGTTCTGCAAGCGCAATGTTCATCACATAAATTAAAACTCTATCGTCTTTTATATATTAATTTTTTTCTTCGAGTAAAAAATTAAGCACTTCAGAAAATTATTCTTCGAGTGCAGACGACGTTATCTGTTTCATTAAATATGCGATGTTATGTCGTACAGTCAACGCTTGAAGAACGACGTTGTTTAAAAGAAATAACATCTTGTTCATTTCTTGCAAGACAGAAACAGATAACGTCGCAGAAAGAAAAAGAAACTGCGTAGTAATCAGCCGTAGCTTTTTAAGCTCGTGCATTTTATATCTGTAATTCGCAGTCGTTACAATTAAATGACATTTAACGAAAATGATTCTGTTAAGTTTATTTTTTGCGTGCAAAGACATTAAAAACAGCTGAAAGCTCGACGACACGACCGTTTCGATTAAAACTAGCACGAGTTTATCTGCAGACTTTTACTCTTCATAAATCGAAGTTAAAATCTTCATTTCTTTTATCTTTCGCAGCAGATTTAATTTTAAAGCGATTAAAGGTACGATGACGATCGTCGTTTCAGCCGTACTTAACGAAGCGAGTAAGAGATATAAGAAACTTTTCCCGCTCGAAGTTACTAGTATAATCGTTAAGCACGACGTCTTCTGCAAGATCAGCTTTAAAGCTTCTCTCTGCTCGTTTAATTTAAACGTTACAGAGTCATCGTGAAGAAATTCTCTTAATAATGCAAGTAAAGAATTAGCAGAAACAGAATTAGAATCATCTGAAGTTAAAGTTTACTGCAAGTTTAATAACTTCACGAATTTCTGCGTTAACGTTTATTCTTCGTAGTTCGAAGAAGAAAGTGCATGCTTACGTGATTGTTAAAAAGAAAATGTCGTCGAAGAAAAGCTCTTCGCACATGCTATATTTCACGAACGCGAGAATTAAATGTTAATACGTTAAGACGTTTAATCGCTGTCGAATATATTGTAAACTGCAGCTACGCATCAGTAAAGAAAGCTGTCGCGTGTTAAAAGCGATGTTTTTGTGTTCGAAAAGTAACGGCGAAGAAGTAACTGTACGATTAAAAACCTCGACTTCGATGAAATGCTTAAAGGGCAAAATAAAAACGATGTATAAGACAGTGATGTGTGAAACGGCGACGCAAAGATATTTCACTGCAGACGCTTTTTACTCAGTTATGTAAAAGTTCTTCGTATATCGTAATCGTAGCATGAATAAACATGCAGATTTATCGAATAATAAAGTTCGATATATAAAAGTAATCGAGTTGCAGTACGTTAACGTATTTAACTCTGTTACTCGAGTCGAAACGCTTGCAGTGAAATGCATGAGCAGTTACAAATGTAACAGAAATCGTTTTAAACTTTTAATATAATTCGAAACGGATTTCGTTCGAAACGTTAATCTGTTTCTCTTCATAAAGAATATTCGTTCTCTCAGAGTACTGTCTGCAAGTACTTTTTTCTGCAGATAAGAAGAAAAGTGTGAAAGACGTGTGTTATGCGAAAAGAAATAAGCGTGTGCTGCGTGATCTGCGAGATTCTCGAACGCTGCAAGTGTAAATAACGTTAGATCAGAAAAGTCTGATACGTTTACGTTAAATAATAACTTTAAAAACAGTATTTCGTGTGTTTTCAGAGTCAGTTATTTAAACATATGCTTCATGTCAGACAAGAAAACAGTGATATCTTTACACGAAATTAATTCATCGTCGTGAACGATAATTTAATTAAATGTAAAGCTGCTATTCTTGTTCACTTTAAAAGCATATGCTCGCAGGCTTAAGATTTCTGCGAGTGTAATAACGACGATGTTATGAAAAAATGTGTGCATGAAGAAAGACAGTTCGATTAAAAGATTGTACGCTGTCTGTTTCTCTTTTTTACGTAAGTATTACTGCGTACAATGCTTAAGAGCGAGTAACTGCGCACAGTATATAAATGTAAAGTAATGCTAAAACATCTGCGATGAGTCTTGTAACGACTGCGTACGAACATTTACAGAATAACACGCGAAGAAGCTGTTAATATAGCTATTAAACTTGTTATATTCGATGTTCTGTTACAGTAATGAAATGAACAGATCGAGAAGTAAAGATTATGCTTTATTTAATTAACGAACTCGAAGTTTCTTATTAAAACGTGCGTTCGAATCATCATTCGACGAATCAGACTCTGAGCTTAAAGAATCGTCATTTTCTTCTTCTTCTGTAACGAGTATTTCTTCATCGTTAGATTCAGATTCAGATTCGTACGTATCAGAAAAGAAAGAATTAAATATAAAGATATCATCGTTATCAGAAAAAGAACTCTGAACCGAAGAAAAATCAGAGTTAGAAGAGAATACAGTCGAGCGCGAAACTTGTTTTCCTTTCGATCGTCGTTAATTTTTCTTCTTCGTCGATTCTTCTTCTTCGATAAAAAGAATCTGAACTTCATTAAATTTAACGAACGCGTGCAAATCATTCACGAGAGCTTGACTTCTGTTAGATAAACGAAACAGTTTCTTTAAAGATCTTCTTTCGTCTTTTGTCGACGCGAGTTCGATTATAAATGTAAAAGTTAACTCTTTCTTCGTAATCGAAGCCGTTCTGAATAAAAAACAAAAGAATCGAGTGAAAACTTTCGCGTATTTATCGATCGTTAATAAATTCTGCGTAACTTTAAAACTCTTAATTCGAGTATGATTTAATTTAAAACTGTTCAGTACGATAAGATACTGTCTCGACATATGCTGAACTCGTGAAAGACTTATTTTTAACAGTCGTTTAATCTGTACAGAAAGTGCAAAAAGAACGCGTTCAGATGTCTTATGTGTTAACTGCATAAAAGTGTGCACGAACGAATAATTTCGTCGATTTAAGAAATTCAAATAGTGAGTTTAAAGTTAAAAAGCAGAAAGCTCTTCTCGCGTATGTTTTAAATCGATGACGTTTACTTTCGTCTGAATCTTCTCGATTTTCTTCTCGTACGAAGATAAAAGAACAAAAGCAGCGAGCGCAGATTACACGTCATCGTCGCCGTCATTAAATTTCACGCTGTAAATGTTTAATTCGACGTTTAAAATTAACGAAGTCGAACGTGCTTGTACTTAAAAGAAAAATCGATTCTTAAGCAAAGATTATACATAAACAGAGGAAGTCACGGTGTGTTTAAAGTCACTCGCGTGATCTCTCACACAGTGTCTTTTCATGTTTTTTTCATTCAACAAAACTTAACGACATATGTTACAAGAAAATGCGTTCTTATGCACGTTAAGTTCTGAAAAGATAAAGAGAATCGATGACGATTCTTGTATTAAAGTCAGCGTTTTTGTAGCAGTGTACAACGATAAAGAAGAAATTTATGAAAGAAGTTCTTACTGTTTTTGTTTTTCTGCGTGACGTGTGTAATGAAATCTGACGTGAGAAGTAAAAGTATCAGAAAATAAAGCAATACGACATTTCGAACAAAGCAGTAAAGAAAGTCTTAAATAATACGATAAAAAAGATAAAGAAATACACTCAGCTGCATCTTGCGAATGTGATGACGAGTTCTTATTTCAGAAATTAATACAAATTCGTCGTCATTATATATGTATATATATTCAATTATTACTTACAGTGCTGCGAAGCTTGCGCGCTCACTTCGTACGATCGTTGCGTCGTTAACGCGCTCGCTATGTGTAGCAGACATGTCGCGTCTCGTGTGCACAACGTATAATGTTATGAACTTAACGTTAATTAATATATATGACGTGCGACGATCGAATACGAGCGATAATAATGTTTAAACAGCGTTATTACGTGCGCGATGTATGTCTTGTTAATGTTATTGCGACGTTAAAGAAAACCTGAAGTGTAAAATTTCGAGTGTCTCGATAATCATGTGATTAAAGAATCACGTGATTAAACTGAGACCTCGATCGTACGAGGGCCTACGGTAACGTAAGACGATTTTTTTACGTTTATTTAAATAAAACTAATATTTCTATTAAAGTTCAGCTTGAAAGACTACACTGATAGCATTAATGACGTTAAAAGATTCAGATAGGCTTAAGAAAACCGATGCTGAAGTCTATGACGCTAAATCTTCTGAGCGTGCAGTGATCGTTCGACTTTTAAAGAATTTTTAAGCATTATTAAAGTCAGAGATTAACATCGATAACAGTTCAGTGATACTAAAAGATTCTTAAGAAGAAAAGAAAGATGATTCTAAAGAAAGCATCTTCGTACGAATGACTCGTTACAGTAAGCTTTTCACTAAATGCTATCGATTCATTAAAGACAGTCTAAGAAAGAAAAAAATCCTGTTTTTATTTACTGAGGCACTCGCTTTAGTACATTACGCGCTGTTATGTTTATTTAAGCGATGAGTTTAAAAGAGAAGTCACGTACGAAACAGCGAACATGATTTTCATTATCTTATTAAAGCCGAAATCTCTTTAAACTTTCGTATATAACGAAGGATTCAGTGAGACTCTTTTTTATAACATATGATTATAAAATAAAACAAACTTCAGAACTTCAGAACGTCTAACAAAGAAAAAAATAAAGACAATCGCCTTTATCGTACAAATCATCTCTGTTTATTCGCTTCTTTAAAATTAAGCAAACTGCTAACGAGCGCTTAATCTTAATGATTTAGAATCGATCATCGTTTTACTCTTATCTTTCTTCTTTCGAGATAATGAATCTCGTGATTTTAAGATTAAAAAAGAAAAGCGAGAACGACGAAAATTAATTAAGATTAACGAGCGCGTACGTTTACGACGACGTATTAAAAGTCGCTCGATTAATATTAACTCGTCATCATGTTAACGAGTAAACGCACGAGTTTCGCGACGCTGTTTAGCTACAACGTTAAATGTACTTTTCACAGAGAATATTACGTTTTCGAAAGATATCGATTCACTGTGTAATGAATTTAAAGAAATGAGCTTAAAAGAATCATTAATTAAAGTCGTACGACTTACGAAACGAACATTTAATCGCATTATATTTATAAAGATAATCGTTACAAGCGTCGTTATTTATTTAATCACGAATCTTACATCGCGTAAAGACGAGATTCGAGGTCTCATCTTCGTTAACGCTTTAACAGCATCGCGCGTAAACTTGCTGAGCTGTACGACCGTAAGCCTGTTCGTACGAATTAGCTCTCAGCTTCGTTTTAATTTTATCTCACTTATATTTATACGAACAACGCTTAAGCCTGTTAAGAATGAGTAATGTTAAGATCACTCACCCCTAGTCGCTTACTGCGGGCTAGGATAATGCCTTCGGCGGAAACAGAGAGATTAAGCTTTTCTCTGTCGACACGGAACAGGCGGGCGAAAAGCTATCACTTATTAATTCAGTTAATTATTATTTATATTTAAGAAAAGCTTACAAGATTAAAATAAACGATTAATCTATCACGATTGTTATTAGTAACATTAACGATAGTTATAGTAAGCTTCGAATCGTCTTTCATCGCGTTATAATGATGTAATAAGAGAAAGATTTAAGAAACGAAGTTAACGAGAAGATACGTACGAGAACCTTCATTCATTACGAAGCTTGTTATTTACACTTTAATGAATGATTTTAAAACTTCTATTCACTATGCGATTCGTTTTAAAAGAAGAAGAGTGTAAAATTTCGAGTCACGATAAACATGCGCTTAAAGAATCACGTGATTAAAAGATCATGTGATTAAACTAAGATTACGATCGTACGAGATTTTATTACGACGACGTCAGACGATTTTTCTACGTTTATTTAAATAGAACTAGTCTCTTTATTAAAATTTAGCTTAAAATATTACAGAAGTTTAAAGAAAAGAAGTAAAGCTATTAATGTTGTACTGTACGAGCATGCTCATCATTAATCGCATTAAAAAACATGATACTATTTTATATAAGCATTTCCGTTAAGAACTGAACGCAGTAGGGTTTTTTTCGTGCGCGCGCGCATTCTCATTTCATTAAGAACGTAGTATTACTTTCTACGAGCATTTTCATTAAGAAAACATCGTCGATTTTAAGTCTTTTCATCGTCGCATTAGAAAACATAGTACGTTTACGTGTGAGCATTTCCGCTCGATGGCACCGAAGCTCGTTTCTGCGCGCGCGACTTCTTAATCCCGACTGCGCGCCCGAATTAGCTCCGATTCTCGTGATTTTTACAGCGTTGAAATGCGCTCATCGAGCTTAACAAGTATGCCGTTAAAAGTTAAGCACGATATCGCATCGTTACAGCGTTTAACTCAGATAATCGATTAACCGAGGGGCAGGTGATCCCGCTAGACCCCGTGGGGTTTGGCGGCGGGTCAGCCCTACGGGTTTTGTATGAGTCACCTGCTCAGGTGGCCGTCGGGAATACGAGGTTTAAGCTATCGTTTAATAACTTAATTATAGTAAAAATTCTAGAATCAGATTAATATTTTAATGAAATAAACAAGCGCGATCGCAAAGTTCGAAGTTAAATTTACTTAAGAAAAATGATTAGTCTGCGATAAAGATTAAGTTACATCGTTTTTCTAAAAAGAAAAACATTATTCGCGTGCTTAATTTAATTAAAAAAGATCTTGAAAACGTTAACGTACGAACTTTTCTGAGACTGACTCGTATTATGAACTTAAAGAATTTAAAATTTCGTATTCAGGCTCGCTTAAATCTTTAAAGAAGAAAACTTAATGAATATTCGAGTAAAAAATGTTCGAATTATTTAAATATGACTCTTAATTTATACGGGTTAAAAAGCTTAGTAATAGAAATTAATAAGTTTCTGAGTCAGAAGCAGTTATATTTACGTATCTCTTTTTTCGTAAATATTAATCTTAAAGTCGTAAATTCGTACGCTTTAAATGTCGCGCTTCGAACGAGTCTTTACGATCTGTTAACTAATTTAATTATAAGTATTAATTACGTTTCGCGTATCGTGAAGAAAATTTGTAGCGATGTTATTAAAATGTTTAATTCTTTTAAGAAATTCGAGTATCTTTCTAAAATGAAAGCGAATTCTCGAATTACTATTTTACTGTTATCGCATTAAAAGTAAAATCTTTACTTTATAATCTTTAAGAAGAAAAAGCGTATATTTAGCGAAGAGAAGAAAGATAATAATTTTCTTTAACGTTTAAACTTAAGATTTAACGATTAAAGAATGTACTTTGTTATCATAACGAGTTACAAAGAACTGACTTAATCGTTTAAGATTTTAAGAAAAAGAAAAATATTTTAACGAACATAATAAGCTTAAGAAAAACCTCGAGCGTATTATCATTAGTTATTAAAAGTTTAACAAAAGTTAAAGAATAAGTTAAATAAATATTATCGTAAAAGGCTAACGTGTCTCTTATTCGTAATTATAAAACAACTCTGTTTATATCGCGTAATAAGTATTATAATTAACTAGAAAAAGTAAGTTAACAAGCATATTACATTAAATTTTTTATTTTACTTCTTTATTATACTACATTTATTATGAAGATAATAAAAATTAAAACATTAATTATTTATTACAGTTTAATATTATTATTACGACTTACTTTACGAATTATTATTTTTAATAATTAACTATAATTATTAATATTATAAAGAAAAGATTAATAAAAAGAAAAACGAATAGAATATAATATGATCTGCAAGATTTAAAAGAATAAGCAGGTAGTTTATGCTACTTTAACATTAAATCTTTACGATATTTTAATAATTAAATGCTTTATTTAATAATAAAATGTTAAACTAATTTAAATTAACTTAAATTATCGCAGCCTGCACGATATGTTAAGCTAATTTAAACTAACTTAAACTATCGCAGTCTGCACAATATGTTAAACTAATACGAATTAGCGTTAAGATAAACTAACTTTAACTAACTTAAACTATCGTAGTCTGCATAATATGTTAAACTAACGCGATTTAGCGCGATTCAGGCGTGAAAATATATAATTAACTTAATTAACATAATAATTTCGATTATAATTAATGATCGTCGACTTTAATTAATTATAATAAAGTAAAGATCTGCGATTTATTATTATTTCTTTATTAAATTCTGCAAACTTTTTTATAAACATTCTTTTTACATTACAGTAATGAATAAATCTGAAGAAATAAACTCAGAACGCTTTTTAAATCATTAAGAAACAGATAAAACGAGAAACATACTAAAGATATTTTTACTTACAGTTTTTAACAAATATAAAGCTAATAATCTTAACGATTATTAATTTAGAAATTAATAATATAAAGAGCATATACACTTACGCTTAACGCGTTTAAAGAAGATACTGAACTCATTTTGTTTACTCGAAAGCGTATTCGTATACTTAAAATAAACGAAGAAAATAATAACTTCATTCTGTTAGCTCGAAAGCGAAATCGAGCGTCGTTTTCGAAAGATTCGTTAAATTTTTTAAATAAACTAAAACTCTTAATAAGTTGTTTTAAGACTCTGTTAATTTGACTTATTTTTTAAAAGATTTAATAATAAAACATACATAAAATAACACGAAAACGCTTAATGCATCGAGATTTTACAAGAGTGAATCTTTTAATTACGCGTTAAATCGTAACTTTATTTAACATAAAGAAAAACATTATGCAATAACGATTATATACGAATTTAGCGTTAATAACAAGTTCGAAAACACGAATGAGAATCTTCGTCTTAAAGTAAATGAAGATAATCACGATCGTTATATAAAGAAGAAAATTAAAAAAGAAAACGCAAGCGATATTAAAAAGATTAAACTAGTATAAGATAATGTTTCTCGAGTTAACGCGCGAAATTATTTATCATTAAATAATCATTAAATGATTATAATCGTATGTATACTCATACTCAGAGTCGCGATGTTCTTAAAATTTTACGTTATATTAAATTCGAGACAGAGTAATATTATTAAAGTTAACACTTTATAATTTAAGTCTCGAAAGATCATGCTTAGTAATCTTATTAAAGAAATCTGACGAATTCAGTGTCGTTTACTTAAAGAAATAAGATAAATTAAGCGTAAGTTTAGCTCTTATTTAATAGAGTTTAAGAGACGTAAGATATTATTATTATAAATAAAGTTATATTTTTAATTATGCATTAATGTCATTTAAGAAGTAAATGTATAATTATATTAAAGATACACGTCATTAAATAACTTTTAAAATTAAAAAACTTATTAATAATCATTATAAATTCGCTAAAGCGTTAAACATACGAGACTACGTAGTAAATCTTTTGCACGAAGATAACTTTATTACTTTAAATATTATAATAATACGTAATATTTATAATACGAGACATAACTAATTAATTATCAGTTAGAAAAATAGCGTTTTTGCGTCGAAATTATATACGCGTTAATTAAACATTATTATTTCGTTATAATAAGTAGTTTAAATCGTTATCATTTAACGAATACATACTTTAATTCACTGCGAATAAAGATAGTAATCTTTATCGTTATCGCGATATAACACTCGCTTCGAGAATACGAAACAGAAAAGAAATTTAATTTACTAAAATTCGAAGAATTTTCTGTTACACGTGCGTTTTACTTTCGCTAAAATAAGAGAAGAATGTCTTTCTCATATTATTAACTTACTTTCTTTAAACGTTTACGAAAGATTTCTTAACGCGTTTAAAGTTAAGCACTTAAGTTAAAAAAGACAAATCTGAATTTTAACTTATCTTTAAAAGCAAGCTAAATAACAAGTAAATTTTAAGAACTTAATAAATTAAAGCACGATGAAGTTGTATATTAATTCGTATCATTATAAAATAAACGACTTAATGAAGCTTATAAGCGATGACGAGACTTTAAGTATGTTAGTATTATCGTTATCGAAAGCAATTCTTAATTTCACGTTATTATTTTAATCTTTTACGTTAAGTTATTAATCGATTTAACTTTAAAAGCTTTAAGTCGTATAAAAAAAATAAGAAGTTTTACTTTCACGATGATGATTAAGTTATAACATTAAGTAACATATAAAATTTAAAAGTCGTTAACGAAAAGAAATTAATCGATTCTGTAATAAACGTTTCGAAGCGCAGTTTATTTCTTAAAGAAGATTAATATATATTACATAAAGCGAATACTAAGAAAAGCACTGTCTTTAATTACGAACTAAGTTATTTAAAGTTTCTTAATGCATATAAAATGAAATAGATAATTAATTTATAATACGATATAAAAAACGTTATAAAGAATAACATTTTAAATGATAAGAATGAATATCGAGTTATGTTAAAGCGTATACGACGAACGAAGTTAATAATAATATTACAAGACGATTTTACTAAGTAACGATTTTTACAATAATTAATTATAATGCTTTTATTTAAGAGTTAACTTAATAATAAATTATTAATAAGCGAAGAAGATTTCATAAAACGCGATAAAAGAAATTATCATTTTAACTAAACATTCGAACATGACGAGAAACTTTACTTAAATAAATATAATATTAAATATTCGACAGAAGTTCAGTCATATATGTATAGCAGTAATGATAAACGATGTCGCTAGCATATAGCGTGTGTATTATGTATTTAGTATATAATAACTAAAGTATGTAAGAAGTACAGTTTGCAACGTACGAAGATACGAAGAAAACTCTGCACTCGACACTAGTTTTAATAGAAATAGCTAATCACGTCGTACGATGTAATGACTTTAATATTTAACACTTTCTCTGAGATAATATATCGTACGTTAAAACGTAGCATATCTTTCTCTGAATTCATGAATTCTCAGTTCATATATTCTCTGTTAATTAAGTACATTCGATGATTCTTTCGTTAAAAACTCAGTGAGAAAAGAGTAAAATTAATGCTTCGAATACTGCTTAAAAGTACTTTCTTTCTTTTAAATCTTTTATTCGTTTATAATAAAATGCTTTCGCAGTTAATAATTAATACAAGATCTTCGTACGATGTGCTTCGACTAATTTAATGAATCTTATTTAGATTTAAGTGTTTAATGATAATTAATTCGATATAATAAACAGAACACTCAGCTTTCTTCTGTGCTTCATAAAGATTATCTTAAATAAAGCTTTAATAAAATTATCTGCTAGTTGTTTCTTAATGAATACTCATTTCGTTCGCACGTAATTATCTCGTACTAGTTCTTTAACATAGTAATATTAAACGTTAATGTGCTTAATTTTATCGTAATATTTAACGTTCTTAATCAGATTTAAATTAAATTAATTATCTTCTAAAATTCGTACGAGCACGAGAATTTCATTTAAAGATAACTCTGCGAGAAAGCGACGAAGTCATACGACTTACCTAACGACATGATTTATAACAATGTACTCGACTTTCGTGATGAAGATAAATATCGTACGTTACTTCTTTAAGCTTTAGCATACTATATTTCTTATCAGAAAGAAATAATAGCTCATAATAAACTTTCGTTTTATTATGTCTTTTGCAAAGTTACTATTCGAGTAATATAAAATGATTAATAAATGCTTCGTGTCGTCGTACGAATCATTATAGTGAATTTTCATTTTTATCGTTTTTTTAAGATATTATAAAATCTTTCTGACGACTTTATCGTGATCGACGCGAGATTCGAGCATTATTATAAAAGATAATTAATCGCGAAGATTATATCTAATCGCGTTTCGTAAACGATGTACAAAAGCTTTTCAATTAAGCGTTAATATGAGATAATTTATGCTAATTCGCTATCGTCGTCGTCTTTTAACAAAATGTACGATTCGAGAATCATGAGTACGAATATTTTATTACATGTTGTTAAGTCTTTATCTTATAGTACTTCGCGAATGTACGATGTTTAATTAAGTGTTAATAATCTCTTAGTTTTATGACATATAATTCGCATGTTAATGATCATTCGAGTATTTCTTAAATTATGCATGTCGAATTTCTTGCAGAGCGCTGTTTTTACTTTCTTTATTAAGTTCATTATTATTAATTTAATGAGTAAATCGTTCACGTAAATACTAATTATGTTAAATTTCGACTCGTACGATGCGTACATAATGCTTTTATCTGTTAACATAAGCTTATATTCTTGTTCTTTTCAGAAAGCGATTAACTTCTTGTTTCATAAGCGTACTAATTACTTTAATTCATATAAACTCTTCACGATTCGTCATACTAACTTCGTACGATCTTGTCGTATGTTTACTTCTTCTGAAATTCGCATATAAATCTTTCGTTCTTTTGTCTCTAAATTATTAATCAGATATGCTGCTTTAACATTCATTTAATAAAGCTTCAGATTTAATGTAGCGATCATAGCTAAGAAAATTCTTAGTGATTTTTTTCGTACGATCGATGCGAACGTTTTCTTATAATTAATGCTTTCTTGTTACGAAAATCCTTAAGCAACTAAACGAGCTTTATACTTCATTATTCTTTCATTCTTATCGTATTTTAACTTAAACATTCATTTACATTTAATGAGCTTTCTTTTTTCGAGCAGTTTATTTAACTTTCATACTTCGTGTGCTTATAAGCTTTTTAGTTCAGTCTGAATAACATTTCGTTAATCTTTTTTATGAATAAAGTCTTTTAATGTCTCTTCGTAAATCTTTAATTCTTCAGCTTTCTCGTACGAAGAACTTAATTTCATTTTTATAAGCTTAGCTTTTTTGTTTAATACATAAATCTTTTTATTAAACAGAACTTCTGTATTCGTCAGTCTTAATTAATTACGTAAAGCTTTCTCATACTTTATTAATCTCATAGAGTGCGCTGCATTTAGCATGTCGCTCGTCTTTTAAAATTCGCTCATCGTTAATAACTTTTAAGTAGCTTTTAATCGATGCGCAGACAAATTAATTATTTTTCTCATGCGTAACGTCTTTTGCGTGTCATATTCTTCAGTATTTTAAATAGCTTTTAACTAATGCGTAAACGAGTTAATTATTTTTCTTATATTCAGTTCGTACGAATTTCGTGTGACGCGCAGATTAACATTAAGAGGATTATTTCTTACTGTTTTATGAGCGAGTAACATTAAGTCAGCGAGTTTTACTCGAGCATCTTTTCTTGTTAATGTTACGAGCTTCACTTTAGCATTTAACTTCGTCACTTCGATTATTAGTATCTGATTATCTTTTTTAAAACGTTCTCTGTCTCGTTTAAAAACTTTTAAGCTTAAAAGCTTACTCTGAGTGCTTTCTTCGTCTCTTAAGACAGATGTAATGATCGTCTCAGTATGCACTGACTCGTACGATTCTATCATTTTCTCTTTTATTTATTAAGTTTATTTATTAACACGTGATTAATCTTTAAAGCGTGATGCATCTGAGATAATACGATTAACAATCTTAATTTTAATAAAATTAAGAGAAAACTCGTTAAGTAAATAAGCGTCAGATTTCGACTCATTAATAGTAATTATTAATACTTTATAAATAAATCGCTGTTAAGAACTTTATATTTAATATTTCTTAGTAAATTCCGTATAGCTCATAAAGATATTAGTTCATGCACGTTTTATGTTTAATTTAATCCGTTTCTTTTTTAAAATATGCACATAAACGACGCTGTTAAATATGCGTAAATAAGTCACGTTCGATTATATGCTGCTAATCGCATGATTCGAAACTTTGTTTCTTTTTAACACTGATAATAAATTTCTAAGTTCGTTAACGACGTGCATAGCTTCAGCTCGAAACACATTAAATAACTTTACGTTTAGTAATAGCGAGTTCTTTATCGTACGAAGCGTTCTTCAGTTTCGTTCGCTTACTACGTTATGCTTAGAAATGTAAAACGTTAATTACTCGATGACGATTTCTTTAGTCTTGCATTAACGCAATAGTGCATGACTAATATACTCTTTCTCTTCATTAACTTTAAGATATGCTAGTTTCTGTTCAGTAAGTCGTTTTAATCTCGAAACTATGTAAATAAATCAGTCATAAAAACCTTTCTTGTTTTTTAAGAAATTAATTTATGATTTCTTAGTATAATCGTTCATAATTATGACTGCGTACGAAGATTTCCTTAATGATACTGAATCATGTAATTCTTAAAGATTTAAATGTAATCTTTTTAGTATTTTAATAAAGAGTCTTATAAACGTGTAATAAACGATTCGTGTTTGCTTACTTTAAATGCATAACGAATAAACATTCAGCGCATCGTTAAACTATAAGATGACTATTAAATGTTTTATATGATGACGATGTAAAGCATTTGTCTTCGCTAAGAAGTTTTCTGCACTTTAATATTAACGAATTAAATTCTTTAATATATTTACTTCGTACGAATCATTTAACTCGTTTAAAAATAAGTCGTTAATTATGATAAAGACTAATTGAATTTTAATATAACTTGCGTGTTCGAATCTTCTGTGTCATAACTGTTATAGTAATGTTATTTCTTTTAAATTAATAAGTCTTTCTGATTTTTCATGTAATGTTATTAAGATTTTCTTATCGTCGTATAACATTAAACGATAAATGTTCTGTTTTGTAAGCTTAACTCTGATCATAAAGATTTTATCTTTAACTAGTAGCATGTAATCGTTTTCATTCACGTACGATCATTCATCTTTCTTTAAAATGCTCAGTAAGATTAAGTTAACGAATGTTTAAGACACGTAACATACATCGCGTATTCGTACGCTTAATGCGACGTCGATATGAATTACTATTATTTTCTTTTTCGTACTGCGCATGACTTCGCCGTTCGCAGCTTTAAACTCATACTTTTTCTCGTAAAACGATGACGCATCGTATAAGTTTAATTAATTAATAACGTGTTATGCTGCGCAATTATTAATGTATCAGTAATTATTCTTCGCGAAGATTTTTTATCTGATCATTCTGAATGATAATTTCTTTTCTTCTTTCTCGCTGAGCTCATTCTCGTCGATGCTAATATTAGCGACTTTATGCAGACGATTTCTTAAATGTTTATTTCGTACGAAAGGCTTCTTATCATCTTCGCGCCTTCATTTCGATTCTGATCTTTTTACTGCATTGCGATAATCTCGCGATATATGTTTTACTTTATCGCATGTAAAGCATATTCTTATGTCTTCGAAGTTCTTTCTGCTTTCGTACGAACGATCGTGATTATATAATTTCTTTTTATATTATATACTCATTGTTAGCTCTGATTTAACATTTACTTAACGATTAAAGTTAACACGTATTTCTTCGAACGTCATTTGTTACTGAATCTTTTATATCTGCATCTCTTTTAAAGTAATAATATGAGCTTTAATAATGTCGTATTTCGAAGAAAGTGAAGCGAGAATAATAATGATGTGAATGTCGTTTTATATATCTCGATTATCTCGTACGATCGTCTTAAATCGTTTAATAAGACTTTTTACATCGTCGAATATGACGTTAACTGATTTAATGTAATGCTTTATTTTATTTATTGCTGCATATTCGAAAAGCTCATTAAGCATGACGTATAGCACTTATTAACTTACTTACGAGCATGTAATCTTAAGTTTAGTTCATATGTCTTTTATGTCGACGATGTTTTTAATCGTACGAAATAAATCATTACTGATAATTTTCAGTATGATTCTTAATACTGTTTCATTAGTCTTTTCCTTTACTGCTACGATTCGTACAATTGCTGTTTCGTTTTCTGTTAAGTTTTAAACATCTTTCTTTTACATACTTGCCTTAATGTTGCTGAATTATCGCGATTAATTATCGAATTCGATAAATATAATGCGTTTCGTACGAAAATAATCATCTCGTTCATTTACTAATGTCATGATTAATGTAAACGATTTAATGAATTCAGTGCGTACTGTATTAACGAAAGACTGATAATGTTTAAAGATAAACAGTTACTAATTAAAATTATAACCTATTAAATATTTAATAAAAGTTCAGTCATATGTGTATAACAGTAATGATAAACGATGTCGCTAGCATACAGCGTGTGTATTATGTATTTAGTATATAGTAACTAAAGTATGTAAGAAGTACAGTTTACAACGTACGAAGATACGAAGAAAACTTTACACTCGATACTAGTTTTAATAAAAGTAACTAATTACGTCGTACGATGTAATGACTTTAATATTTAACAGTTAATGCTTAATAAAGCATAAAATAATAAACAAGTAAACAGTATATAAAGAAATAAGATAACAGATTTTAAAAAAAATCATATAATATATAATATACGTTTACTGCGAAGATAATAATAATTAGCTTAAATATATTAATAATAAATATAATGTTTAAAACATGAATAATTTATTAAAAGATAACGCGATATAAAGCATTAAACATAAAGATAAACTGTAAAATAAAGATGAGAAAAATTAAATTTATTACTGAAATTACTATAATAATATTAATGTAATAAACGAAGTTAATACGATAAATAATGTTAATGTAATAAACGAAGTTAACTCGATAAATAATGTTAATGTAATAAACGATGTTAATGTAATAAACGATGTTAATGTAATAAACGATGTTAATGTAATAAACGATATTAATATAATAAACGATATTAATATAATAAACGATGTTAATGTAATAAATAATGCTAATATAATAAACGATGTTAATGTAATAAACGATATTATTTACGCTATTAAGCATGCGTTCGCAGCTAATTACGTTAAAGTAATCTTATAAGAAGAAGAATTTATTAAAGTAGTAAATTATTTAATTTATCGACTAATTACGTAATTAAATACTCGTTAAGATTTATTAATGTTATATTAATCTTAAATAAAGTAAAGATTTAAGTATTATATTAACGTGTTAATTAAAACAATTTACTTTTATATTATATATAAAAAACGAAACGTTAATTCTTTTAAAATTTAAGTCGAGTTAAAATCTTAAACATACGAAAGAAAATAAATTTAAGTTATTTTATATTCGTATAAAATAATAAAACTTTTAACGAAGAAAGAGATTTTAATTAAAACGAGCTTAAAAATTCGAAAAAAATAATTAAGTCGTTACTTATGTTTAATTTATAACGATTCATTTAAAGTTTGCTTAATATAACGTTATATTATCTTAAATTAATTATTAATATCGAGATTAAAAGCTCGCGATAACGTTAAATAATTAAGTTTAAGTAAATAATATATATTATTTATTTCTTAATGATTTTATCGTTAAAATGTTTAACTCGTTTAAGTTTAAAAAGTTAAATTAGCTCGATTTTTAAACTTTCGTATATAATAAGAACTTACTATTTATAAATTAAAGTGTAAGTTATATATTTAATATTAAGAAAACATTATAGCTTAAATAA
>JAABUO010003714.1_pt1 | contig 18140 bp, 19 predicted proteins | sample 5559291 | NCBI WGS metagenome assembly JAABUO01 (sample SAMN10711878, study PRJNA513372) | rock metagenome | isolation source: Antarctica rocks | place: Antarctica: Victoria Land, Finger Mt sud | reverse complement strand
CGCGCGGCGCGGGCATCGTGGCTGCGCGCGTGCCGAAGAAGGTGCTGCAGATGGCCGGCATCGAGGACTGCTACACCTGCTCGCGCGGCTCCACCAAGACGCTCGGCAACTTTGTCAAGGCGCGCACTGCCCGCGGGGCCGGCCTCGGCCCTCCCTTTTGTGGGTGTAGGCACCACTGGTAGGACTGCTGCACTCGCTTGCGCGGCTTCACTAAGACTCTCGGCAACTTTGTCAAGGCGCGTCCTCTGCCTTCATTGATCGGATACAGGCCCTCTTGACCCATCAAGCGGCTCGGGGCGGCCGCGCGCTCCGCCTTGTGGGTGTGGCATCGCTGATGAAGGGGCAAATTACTGCATGTTTCTTGAGTGAAAATGTGGCGGTGACTTCAGTGCGCACGAAAGGGTTGGGCGGGGGGGCATGGTCGGGGTTGCGTGTTACCTGCATGCAGATGCGTGTGCGCATATCGTATCACGGCCTGTTGGGCGCAGCGCCCTGCAAAGCAGAGCATGCGCCCGGCGCCCCAAGCCTGTGCGCTCGCGCTGCGCGATGTTGGGGCACCCGCACGTGGATGCTGGTGCACGCGCGCACGGACGCCCACCAGGTCTTACGGCCAGGATCACATACGTATGAAGAAATGTTTCGAGTAAGGCATTTATACCAGGCAAATTGTTATGGGCATGCTGACAGGGGAGCGCGCGCGGCGCCGCGCAGGCCACGTTCTACGCGCTGCAGCGCACGTACGGCTTCCTGTCGCCTGAGCTGTGGAAGGAGACGCGCTACACCAAGAGCCCGATGCAGGAGTTCACAGACTTCCTGGCCAAGCCGGCCGCCGGCGACTTCAAGCCGCCCGGCGACTTCCCGCCGGTCTAGGCGCGCTCTAGGGTAGGGTATGGGCGCGGAGCGGGGGTGTGGGGGTAGACAGGGGGTGCTTCTGGGCGCACGATGCTGTGGGGCTTACGCAGGGGTGCACATGCGGCCGAATCTGGTCAGTGATTGGGCTGCCGGTGCGCTTCTCTCTGTTTGGGTCACCCCTGCGTAGCGGGTGCGTCCACGCTTGAAAGCTGCTGCACAATGTAACAGTAGAGCAGGCGCAGCTTGTGATCGCCGCTACAAGTTGGCCACATCTGTCAAAACAATGAACATGCCTCATGCCCCCTTCCTCTCACCTGACTGTCTCCGTGCTTTTACTACCCTGCATCTCTCAAGTCTCTACCATATGCTTACCACCTCTCTGCCTGGAACAGCTACTCTAAAGCACGACATCATTTCTTCATTGCTGAAGGCGCGCTCATGATCAAAAAGCGCGCATGCAGCCTGCCTCGCCACTGCGGGCACGCAGCGCAGGCCGGCATGCTCACAGCCAGTCCCGAGGCCGCGCGGGCGCACTGGCGGGGCGCCGGGCGCTGGCGTAGCTGCGCGCCATGCGCGCGATGAATGCCGGCAGCTGCCCCGTGCGCGGCTTGAACGTGCACTCCTCCAGACCCTCGTCCTGTGAGCGGAGGCCGCAGGCTCACAAACACGCCGTCCAGGCAGGGCAGAGAGGCCTGGGAGCCAGGCAAGACAGCGAGGCCCCAGAGAGCCTGCAGCGCTCCTGCAGCATGCTCCGGCGCCGCGCCGCCGCCTTACGCCGGCCGCGACGACTCCGCGGCGCCGTGGCGGGCGCGCCATGACAGAACGCGAGGGGGTAGGGGTTGGGGTTAGGGTCAGGCCCTGTAACAACAGGCCGGGGGCCGCGGACCTGCCGCTGCGCGGCGCGCACGGCGTGCGCTGCGGCGCGCGCCACGTCCGCTGCGTGCAGGCGCGCCATGTAGGCCGCGGGCGAGCGCAGGTCCACGCGGGGCGCGGCGAGCGGGAGCGCGTTTGTGCGCGGCCGGAACGTGAGCGCACGCGCCGGGTCGGCCGCGGCCGCCGCGCGCGCCGCGGCCTGCACCACAGCGCCGCAGCTTGAAGGTCCTAAAGACCTCGAGTGCTAAGCATCTCGAAGACAGCGCATAGGCCGGAGCACCGTGTGGCGATCCATGCACAGGGCTGGGGCGGGTCATGGGGTTGATGCGCGGCTGGAAGACCAGCAGAGGCGCTACCTGGGCGCCTCTGCTCGCGCTGGCGCCGCCTGCAAGAGTACTGGTCTGCGGACGCTGGCTGATTGTTCAGGGCCGTCTGGCGGCATTCGATTACGCTTTGCGCAGGGTGGCCCCTGGGTCACATGTGGCCGTCCACAGTAACAGTGCGCTGGTGAGGGCTCTGAAGCTGCATTGCCATGCCAGTGTCTCCGCCCAGCTGCCCTGCTGGCAGCACACAGCGGGCTGGCGGGCTGCACCCTGACAGGCATGCCAGGAGCTGGCAGCCTCTGGCGCGCGCACCAGCGCGGCCTCCCGGCGCATGCGGTCGCCCGCGCTCATCTCCGCGGCGGAGCGCGCGGGCCGCGCGCGCGCGCGCGCGCTGATGCGCGGCCGGAACGCCTCGCCCGCCGGCGCCGCGGGCGCGGAGCGGGCCGAGCGCGGCGTGGCGGGCGCCTGCAGGACCCCAGTCCGCATGGTTGGGGACAGCACACCAGTTCCTCACTTTCTGCAGGCAGGCCTATGCACTCGATGCCCTCTCTGGTGCCTTTTGGTGCAATCTCTCATCACTAAGCAGAGTGCCTGCGGCCGGGCGTCCAGGGGAGTGCCTCGCATGCAGCGTAAAGCCTCTGTATGCCCAAGGCCTTGTGAAGTGCCCCATGGCCAGCAATGCGCTGGTCCTGCACTATCGCAGGGAGCCAATGAGTGCCAACGAGTGCCACTGACAGCAGTGGCCGGCAATGGGCGTGATTATTGAAGGAGGCGGGGCACGCCGCGCGGGGGCTGCTGGTGCCGCGGTGCTGCAGGATGCGGCGGGTGCCGGGCGCCATGGGCGCGGCGGCCGCTCGCGGCCGGCCGCCCTGCTCCGCGGCGCGCTTGGCCAGGCGCGCCTGCCCCCGCCACGGCGCCGGGCAGCGCATTACCACCCGGTGCCACGCGCGAGCGTGTCGCACGTGAGCTTCTGGCGGCTGACAGGTGTGCGACATAGGATGCATGACATCGCAAACAAGGCGGCATGTCGCTGTAGACACAGGTCGAGCATGGCGTGCGCCCCTCGCTCAGCTGCAGCAAAGGCACACATGCAAGGAGCGCATGTGCGGGCATGCACAGGCAGAAGACAGGCTCTTGTGCAGAGCCCAGATGAATTAGCAGAAGAGCGTCAGCGCACCTGCTCAAAGGCCTGCTGGCGCGCCAGGAACCCCGCAAACGCCGCGCTCGCGCGCGCGCCGCGCTCGCCTCCCACACTGCCCGGCGTACCAGCGCACTGCGGCCGCGCCGCCGGGGCGGGGCCCCAGCCATGCGCGAGCGGCCCCCGCCGCCTGCTCTGCGCAGGAGCGCTCATATGGGAGCCTGCGTAGTTCGCTACGCTGCCGCCTTCGCCGCTGACCGGCGCGGAGGCCGGTCTCCACGCGTGTCCAAGTTTGGGGTTACGCCTCGGCGCCGCAGCGGAGTCCCGCACTGGGCTGCTGGCGCGCGTTACCCCCTGCCGCGCCGGCCCGCCCTCGCCCAGCACCTCGCCAGGCGGCAGCGCTTGCGGGAGCCGCACAGGCTCCGCAGCCGCCCGACGCATGCCCGTGGCTGCCGCAGCTGCTACGGGCGCAGACATCGGGGCGCTCCGCGCGCCGTTCCGCCCGGCAGCTGCTGAGGCACAGCCTGGGTCTGGCCGCGGCCCAACTAGGCGCGGCGCGGCTGCGCGGCGGGCGGCCGCGGCGCCGTAGATTGCAGCGCTCAACGGCCTGGCTGGCGGCCTGCTCAGAGCCGGCGCGTCGGCCGCCGCCTGCGCGATGCCCGCGAGCGCGAACATGTGAAGCTCCGCTGAGTGTCTTTGCCGTGCCACCACCTTTGTACAACGTCTCTTGAAGTGCACTGCATGGCCAGGCAGGACGCCAGCAACCAGGGTAGATGGCTGCACAACGGGGGCGGCCGTCCGCTCATTCTTTGCTACAGCGCTTTGCTTAAGCGGTGCGCAGCGCAATGCGGCTGTCTTGCCGCGCGCCTGGGCTGCCTGCTTGGCAGCCGCTTCGTGCCGGCGCAGCATCGCCATCGCGTCGCGGTACAGCCGCGCCGCCACGTCTGGCGTCCGAGGAGGCGGCGGCGCGGCGCCCGCGTCCGCACCAGGGCCGGGCGCTGGACCCGCACTGTCAGCTGCATGCGACGGCACTCGCGTTGACCCCGGCCGCGTGCGCGGCTCCCAGGACTCATCCGTGCCGTGCCCGCTTGTGCCGCGGCTATCCAGCCGCGGCGCATCAGGGCCACGCCCGCCAGTGCGCCATGCACCAGGCTGCCCGGGGCTGCCTGCTCCCCGGTGGGGTGGCGCGTCGCCGTCGGCTCCGCTGCTGCAAGCGGGCGCGCCGGCGGGCGCGCGGCCGCCCCGTGCCCCCCCACCGCTCCGTGACAGCCTTGCCCCCACATCCTCCGCCGCCGCGGCCGCCGCAACGCCGTCGCCGCCGCCACGCAGACGGGCCTCACACGCGCCGCCGCCGCTGCGGCGACGCCGATTGATGCGCGGGCTGAAGGTGCAGGCCGCCGCCTCGGCCGCCGCCTCCTGCCGCTGGATGTCCTCGCACCTGCGAGGAAATCGTGCTGGCGCCCCATGGAGGCAGCAAGATAGGCAGCAAGGCAGCAAGGTGCATTGCAGTCACATAGCTGGCCAGGCTTGTGCGTGCAGCAACAGGGCTCAGCCATTTACGCAAGAACTTGCCGGCGTTGCATGTGGTGCTGGCATAGGCACCGAGGGGGCCGTGATCCTGTCGTTACCTGCCACGGCTAAGCAGACGCATGATCGACCCCGCATGTGCATGGCGGCACGTGCTGAGCTCCAGCGCAAAGCAGCCTTGAGTCACTTCCCGAGTGCTGGCCATGCGAGGGTGTCCATTTCGCGCCGGACGTGTGCACAGACGGAGCCAGCGGGGGCGCACCGCCGCGCCTTGCGCCGGCTCTGCTCGGCCGCGCGCGCGTACATCTGCCACGCGGCGTCCAAGGCGGCGCTGCTGGGAGAAGAATGCGGCAGTGGCGCGTACTCGTGGGACGCGCCCCTGGGTGACGCTGTAAGGCCGCCAGGCTGTGCCAGGGGTACGCCGGCGGCGCGCCCTGCTGCTGCATGCGCCTCGGCGCGCTGGCGCCCGCATGCGCGGGCGTCAACCGGCCACTGCATGTTGAGTTAACAAGGCGCACATCATGGTGCAGAGCTCATGGACCCTTGTCCTGCGACCGTGAACCTGAGTGGCACAAGAGCAGCATGCTCGGTTTGCGCGTCAGCAGGGGAGCGTTCACCTGGTGCTGCCTGCCGCCCCGACCCTCGACATCCTGGAGCAAGGCCTGCTTGCATGCAAGCTGCCACTGATTGATGCCAAGGGTGGCCTGCGCTGTGCCCGCCAAGGGCACGTGCCTGTGGGCTGAATGCGCTCGAGCCCGTGACCGCCACTGGGTCCGCGCAGCTGCGGCTGGCGTGCAGCTCTTGTAATGCTGAAGCCGCCAGGGCGGCATCGGGGTTGCCTGCTGATTCAACTCTGTCTTCTAGCATGCTGCTGCTGGACCTGTGCGCCGAATTGCCCGGGACAGGGCCGCAGCGTTGCGCCACTGGCGCTTCCTCGCCACTCGGCACGCTGTCCGGCAGACGAGCCTCAGCTACCATGTCGGCGCGGCTGCGCTGCTCCGCGGGAGCGCTGTCACAATACGCAGCGCCGCGAGACGCCTGTGCTCCTGCTGTAGCTTCGCCGCAAGATGGCTGTGCGGGTATGCTGTCACCGCAGGGCGCTCCGCTGCAGTACGACTGCTCTTCAAAGTGCAGAGCTGCGCCTGCAGGCTGCCCTGCACACGGGTCGCCACAGGGCGGCGTGCTGCTCCGAGGCAGCCGTGCCAGCGCGTCCGCTGTGAAGCTGCAGCTGACCTGCTCGGGCGCGCCAGCACTGCGCTGCCTCGCACGAAAGTCGCCCTCACCAGGCGTGCTGCTGGCAAGCGGTAGGAGTGCAGCCGCATTCGGGCTGAAAGGCTCATCAAGCGGGTCGCCGCCCGGGGCGCTGCTGGAGGACCGCTGCGAGGGGCAGTCTGGCAGCGGGTGTGACGCAGGCGCCTGCGAGCTGCTGCCAGGGAGCATCTTCGTGCGCCGAGGGCGCACGTGGGGCCGGCGCGCCCCAAGGTCCGAAAGTGCTGGACGCACGGGGACCTCAGGCTTGGAATGGAGGGTCAAGTTCGCCTGGGTGTGGCACACAGACTGGCTGGGCAACAGCGGCGCGCGCAGCTGGGTGGTCTTGCAGCAGGCGAGCTTTGACCAGCAGGTCTTGCGCATGTGGGGCGCCCAGCGCACTAGCAAGCTTCCAAGAGTCGGTCCTCCACCTCCCATGACTGGTGGTGCAAAAACCAAACGCCGTTTGAGGGTTTACAAAATTATGCAAGCACTTGCTGTATGCCACATGGATGTTGCACAAAGCGGACTGCTATACCAATATTGCTGTGCGTTGTCTGGGGAGGAGGCTCCAATCTGTCCGCATAGGGGCTGGCACATATGGCGTTGAGCAGGACCGCTGTGACCACACCGGAACGCAGTATGCATGCCTCAAATGGGGCAGCCAGCAACGGCGGCAGTGTTGTGCTCCCCAGGCTCCTGTGCATGCGGTGAGCAGGCTGCGCGGCAATCACGTCCACCAGTAGGACACGGAGAGGCTGGCCGACAGCGCGGCCACCGCGTGCCACCAGCGCTTGGGGATGTAAAGCGCCTCGCCGCCGCGCACGTCGGCGTCCCAGCAGGGCACATCCGCCAGCTCCGCGTCCCAGGGGTCGAGCTGCACCCAGCAGGCACAGGCGGTAAGAGGGATGCGGCTTGGCATACAGGGGTGTTGAGAGGGATGCAGTGCGGCATGCATGCGTGACGCGCGAACGATGGAGGGCACCATGAGCACACAATGCAGCCGGCCCGGGAGACCCCCGTCGATTTCTTGGTGCGAATCAGGCAAGTAGTTGAAGCTAGCTTAGAACCCTACAGCTTGAGCTCTGCGCGTACTTGTAACTGCGCTCTGCATCAGCCTCATACCGCTCCCACCCACCCTGGGCCATAGCATGCACGTGAAAGCCGCGCCAACACATGTCAGTCAAAGGCCCGGCGCGATCGCCAAACACTCTCCGTCCTGCACCACTGGTAAAGCGGGCACGCAGGCCGGCGACGCGCCTGCGACGTGTTGCGCAGTACGGGCGCGGCGTGCGGCCGCAGCGCGGCCGCGGCGGCGCCGGGCGCGTACAGGCGCACCGCCTTGGCGCCCCAGGCCTGGCACAGCAGGTTGGCGTACGGGTCGCGGTGCGCCGGCGTGTACGTGCCGGCCGGGCCCAGCCACAGCGAGCGCTGGAACACGCGCCCGGCCGCCTCGGCGAATGGCGGCTCCGCCGGCACGCGCGCGGCCAGCTCCGGCAGCGCCTCGCCCGCGTCCGCCTGTGCCAGGTACAGCCGCGCGCCCGGCCCCGGCCCCGCCCCGCCGGGCTCGTGCACGTGTGGCTCGCCGGCCGGCCCCGCGGCGCCGGGCGCGTGCGCGGCGATGTTTGCCAGCAGGGCCGCGAGCGGCACGCGCACGCCCGCCTCAAAGCGCCGGCCCGGGCGCGGCGCGAAGCGGTCGCGGTAGTCGCCGCCGCAGGCCGCCGCCTCGACCGGCACCGCGCGGCCGCCCCAGTCGCGCCACAGGCCGCTGGAGAGCGGCGGCACGCGCCAGCCGGCGCCGAGCGCGCCGGTGATCAGCAGCGGCCGGTCCGGCAGGGCCGGCTGCGCCGGGTCGGCAGGGCCGGCGTCGCTGCGCGGCACGCCTGCCTGCGCGGCCAGGTCCGCCAGCGACCAGCCGGCCCGGAACTCGACGCGCGGCACCGCCTGCGCGGCGGGCGTCGGGGCCCAGGCGAGCGCGCTCAGGCAGCGCCGACCGGCGCGCATCGGCCGCCCAAGTATGCAAGATGGCCGCCGCAGGCCCTGGGCTCGTGCGAGTGGTGCACTGTCACCGCCGTCTCAGCACTTGTCAATCCAGGACACAGACCTTCCTTCTCGAGCAGCTGTGCGCTGCCACAGCACGATGAGAGACAGGACAAGCCCTACGCGCACGTGGGTGCTGCAGGGCTTGGTTGCTGGCTTGGCACCTGTGCTTCCGTCGCTACTTCCTTGCGAATCTTGCTCATCCGGCAGCCTCGGATCAGCTGCGCGGTGGTACCAAGCACGTTGCCTGGCGAGCGCGCGGCGCGCGCCACCATGGGGCCAGCACGCCTGCTCCTTGCAGGCCTGCTGCTGGCCAGCACGTGGCTTGCTTGCGTACAAGCCGAGCGCGTCTACTCACGGCCCCCGCCCAGTGCAGACATACCCCTGCATGACGCGCGGCTCAGCCGAAGGCGTGCTTCGGCGAATGCACCAGAGCAGGTCCACCTAACGATGGCCGGCCTGGGCGTGATGGCAGTCAGCTGGGTCACACACCCAGAGGTGCGAGCCCAGCTGCACGTGTGGCCTCCTGTTAGTAACTTGCCGCACACCTGCACCGCCCTGTAAACGGGCCGCCCAGGAGAACCTACCATGACTGTTCAAGCTCCAATCCAAGGCCACCTGCTCGCTCAGAGCCGCCGCGCACTTGCCTTCTACCTGGGCTGCGAATGCGCGTCATGGGCGCATCCTCCCCTGTGCACCAGCCGAGGGTGCTGCGTGAAAGCGGCATGGCTTTGCCGTGCTGCCCGTGGGCGTTGTGCGAGGCGCTAAAGCGCTGGTAGCGCACGTGGCTGAGCAGGCCCACGCAAGTATTGGGCAAGATGGGGTCGACGGTCGCCGCCCGCGGCGCATGTGCAGGCCGGTTTCGCTGCCCAGCGGCTGGCCAAAATAGACATCAATCTGGCACCAAACGGCACCAAATGCCTCGCCGGGGCTGCGCGCAGGATGACGTCGAGCTGGCGGCGCGCGCGGCAGAGGAGGCGGCCGTGGGCGGCGCGCGCGGCGTGGGCGGCAAGCACCGCCCACAGCGCGCGTGCGAGGCGCTGGCGCGCCAGGTGGACAGCACGGTGCGCTTCGGCGTCGCGCCAGAGAACCTGAGCCTGGCGGCGGGCGGCAACCGCACGTGCTACGCGTCGGACGACTACTCGTCCGGCACCCTGCACACGGCGCGCCGGCGCAGCCTCGCAGCCATGCCACTCACCGCAAAGCTCGTTGTAGACAGCTGCGAGCCGCTGGCAGTGTTGCTGCGCGCTCATATGCTGCCATAGAAGGAGCGCTCTGGTGTACACTGCAGGTCTCTGCTCCTACTGCAGCCTGTCAGTTGCAGGTTGCAAGCTGTAGGTTGGTGCTGCTCTTGAGGCACGATATCTTCATGTCCGCCTCCTGTTGCATCTTCACTGTGCTGACGAAAGCCAGGCGTTGGCAGACGTGTTGGATATTGCACCGACCTGGGCATGCCCTGCTGCGGGCCGGGGTCAGGGGTGGCACCTTGCTGCCAGAATGCCCGCACCTCATTCGGCTTGCATCCATCCTGCAGGTGCTGCTGGGGCTGGGCGAGGGCGGGCCCCTGGCGCCCGCCACGAAGTATTTTTACCAAATCGGGGACGGCGCCGACGCCGAGAGCGACACGTTCAGCTTCACCACGCCGCCGCCTACGGGGCCACAGAGCCTGCCCTACAGGTGCTGCCGCGTTTCCCATGTCTGTGAGTCACAAAAACGCCGTACAGATGCTGACAGCGATGTGCCTGTGCGGTCTGGCCTGATGCATAACATTTGTGTCAGTGGGCGTAACAAGCGGTTCTGCAGCCATGACACGACAAGGTGAAGTGAAAGATGGTGTCATAGCCAGGGTCTGCCGCGCTAATTTACTCGCCCTCCGCCCGCTGCAGGCTGGGCCTGATCGGCGACCTGGGCCAGACGGAGAACTCGGCGCAGACGCTGGAGCACCTGGCGGCCACGCGCCCAGCCAGCGTGATCAACGTGGGCGACCTGTCCTACGCGGACGGCATGTCTCCCTCCCCCCCCCTCCCCCCCACGCGCCCTGCTCCCGCCCGGTGTCCACAGGCGCGTGTCGCCGGCAGGGTCAATTGGCATGTTCTTCGACTGTATTACATCCACTCTTTTGCATGCTTTGTAAGTCGTGCTTTCTTAAATTGAAGCTTGCAGCCCTGTACAGGCTGCCCTGCTCCTGGTAAACCCAGTTGCGGTCCTGCCGTGAGCTCTAGGCAGTACGGTAAGGCGCCTGCCTGCCGCGCGAGCAGGCTACCAGCCGCGCTGGGACTCTTACATGCGCCTGACCGCGCCGCACACGAGCCGCGTGGCCTGGGCGCTCATCGAGGGCAACAACGAGGAGGAGGTGCGCGCAGCTGTGCTCAGAATAGGAGGCAGAGGAGGAGGGTTGCATGTGGGGAGGGGATGCTGTGCATGAGGGGATGGGTGTGCAAGCGAGGAGAGTGCGTGCAGGGGCCAGCGCTGTGGCCTGACCGCTTTGTGAGAGCAAGCATATGGTGGAGTTTTTGCTGGGGGCGATTGCCAACCGCGTTCAATGCCATATTCACGTTTCGTAGCGTATGAACGCCCTGGGCCAGTCATGAATGCAGCAGAGTGTGATGTTATGGCCGGCAACCTAGTGTGTGCGAATGCAGCTCTTTGACGGCGAGGAGGGCTGGGTGGCGTACGAGCGGCGGTTCTGGCTGCCCTCCCGGCAGTGCGGCTCAGACTCTCAATTTTACTGTGCGCCCTCGATGATCGTTTGCAAGCGCCCAGTCCGCGGTGCTTGCTGTAAACCACGCCATCGAGATGATTGCGCTGTGGTCTGGCTTGCTGTGTGCTTTGCAGGGCAATCAAGGGGTGCTTGTACTGCGTGTAGTAGCTCAGATTTGCAAGGAAGCGGCGGCAGTGTGAAGACAGAGTGTATGGTGTGCTCATGCAAGCCTGCCCAGGTTGCTTGACTCTCACGCGTCGGCCGTACTTCTTTTTTTGACGGCCGGGCGCCCTTGCTCAGCCCGCCCGCGCCCTGCGCGCAGACTCGTACGAGGTGGCGGGCGCGCACGTGGTCATGCTGGGCAGCTACGCGCCGTACCTGGAGGACAGCGAGCAGTATGCGTGGCTGCGCCGCGACCTGGCCTCCGTGGACCGCGGCCGCACGCCCTGGCTCATCGCCGCCATGCACGCGCCCTGGTGCGCCCCCCGGCGGTCCTGGTCCAGCAGCAGGGCAAGGCCACCACACGCGCTGACTGTGGCATCCAGCAGACACAGACCGACTTCGGTCGCGAGCAGACTGAAGCTAGCAGAGGCGCTAGGCAGCTGAAGGGCCTGCGAGCCAGAGCAGCGCATCGCCTTCATGTCGTCCTCAGCCCTGGCTGCATGCCTTTCATTACCTGCCGCCACGCATACGGCCTGCCGCTTCCTGGCCACCTCGCGCCTGCGCCATGCTCGACAAGGTGGCCTGGCTGTGCATGCGCAACGGGGACGCCAGCATGTTTCACTGGGTCACGGCAGCCTGTCGTGGCGCTGCCGATGCGCACATACGCACACCAGCTGCGAATCACTGCAGCAGGGGGTGGATGGAGAAAAACCACACGGCAACCGCGATGGAGCTCAATGCCTGTGAGCTTGGTGCAGCCACCGCCTGACACGCCGCCGACGCGCGCGCAGGTACAACAGCAACGAGAAGCACCAGCATGAGGTGGACGACATGGCGGCTGCGATGGAGCCGGTGCTGTTCGAGTTCGGCGCGGACATCGTGTTTGCCGGCCACGTGCACGCGTACGAGCGCTCGCACCGCATATTCAGGCACGGCCACGTCCCTGCTCCACGCAGGAGGAAACAGAACGTTTGCTGAGCCTGTTTCTGTTTGCTGAGCGCCGAACGGAGTGTGGCGAACTTGCGGGGATGTGCGGTTGAGGGGCTCGCGTCGACGTGTAACTGTGAGCGCGGAGAGCTGGAACAGCCGGCGACAAAACCGGGCGCTGCGCAGCGGCGAGCGCAACGAGTGCGGGCCGATGTTCATCAACATCGGCGACGGCGGCAACCGCGAGGGCCTTAGCGACTTCCTGGACCCGCAGCCGCCCTGGTCGGCCGCGCGCGAGCCCAGCTATGGCCACGGTGCGCCCGCCGGCGCTGTCTGGCAGCTGCACGAGATTAGGCCTTGCTGATGAAATTACGGTTATTTGGGCCTGGGGCTGGAGGCTGCCGGCGTGCTGCTGCGTGATCACGTCTGGTTGAGACCAGCCATGTTTGTGAGTCAGCGTGTGATGAGGTGGAGAGGATGTCGTGGGGCAGCGTATCACCGCTTGGCAGCAGCTCTTCATAACACCACCGTTCATACTGGGTGTCTGGCAGACGCTCCCGCCTGCGTAATGCAGCGGCATTTGTCTGCCGCCCCGGCGCGCGCCGGCGCGCATGTGAAGGCGCGCGGCACGATGCCGCACGACAGGCCGGGGCGGCTGGGTGAGCGAGGGCGTGCGCGCGCAGGCTCGCTGCTGCTGCAGAACGGCACGCACGCGCTGTGGGAGTGGCACCGCAACCAGGACGCGGAGCGCGTCACCGCCGACGCAGTCTGGATCGTGCGCAGCGAGGCGTGCACGCAGTTGCCGGCGGCGCGGGGGGCGCGCGCGCGCGCGCCGGCCGCGCGCGCGGCGCCGGGGTGGGGCCGGGGCCGGCATGCGGGGCCCGCGCTGACGCAGCAGTGATGGCGGCACGCGCTGCGAGCTGGCTGCAGTGTTCTGTCGCAGGCGTGCTCGCTGATTCATATCGGGGTCCGCCGTCCCCGCTTGTCTGCTTACAGGTTGCTTGTTGATGTTACACGTGCCTCCGTGCGCGTTCGCATGTCGTGCAGCTGTGTTGGCAAGGCCGTCAAGGACGGCCTTGTAGTAGGCAGGGTTTCATCGGGGGGCTGCTTGGCGCCCCGAGCCGCCCTCTCCTGCCTCGACGCCCGTGTGCCGGCAGGGCAGCGTAGCAACCACCTCTCCCATGTGTTCCAGGTTGCGAGCCGCGCGCGCAAAGGCGCGCGCGCATCTCACCGAGCGCTGTGCTGGCGCGTGTGCCTGCCGCGCTCTGATTTGATAGGAGTGCCTGTGTGCAGCTTGTCAAAAGGCGCTGCAGTATTACTCCTGCACGAGCTGGCTCCCTGCATGCTGACTGTGTGCAGGCAGACGCCGTCGGTACCATGTACTGACAGCTTGAGGGGCGTAAGCTTCCGCAGGTTGCGTAGGAATTGATTTTAGCTGCTGTAGGCTCAGGCTGGTTTTCCATTGCTTGTCTGCTTTTGTGCCCGCTGAGAATGTGAGTAGAATAGCTGCAGTCCTGTAATGTTGCGGCGCCCTTGCACCACAGGCGCAGTCAAATCCCAGTTCTGCAACGGCAGTCGAAGCAAAATCAAGAGCATCACTTGAACGACTGGAACCGCACACGCTGCATAGAAGTCCGCCGACCGCGAGCAGCCACCCCAGCGCCCCGCTCCGCGCCTGCTTTGCTGCGCCCCGCGCCCACAACCTTGCCGCGCCCAGCGCCTGCAACCTTGCCGACCCCCTTGGACGCCCTGCCAAGCCCTGCACCAAACCTGCCCGCCCTGCCCTTACCGGCGCCCACCGATGTGCCGCCCACGCCCGGGCGCCTGCGACCCGCCTTACCAAACCCTGGCTTTGCCGCCCCAAACCCTGCCCTCTTCGCGCCCTCCGGCCCGCCGCCGCCGCCCGCCTTGCCGCCGGGCTTGCGGCCGCTGGTGCTGGGCGGGGACGCGTCCGCCGGCGCCTCCTGCCGCGCCGCCCCGCGGCGGCCGCGGTGCGCGTGACGCTCCGCACGCGCCTCCTCCGCCCGCCGCTGAAGCGTCTCCGGCTTCGGCCTGCCCATATTATGCTAGGTTAAATGCCTTAGCGGTTATCATAACCTAGGCAGGTTTTAATTGAAACACTGACTAGGACATGCCAAGGGCGTTTTCTTCACAGCGCGCATTTCCCGATCGGCTGGTGGCGGGTTGGCGTGCCAGACTGGCTGTCTAACAACAGCGGCCTCGCGCAGGTCCCAGCCGTGCCACCAGTTCAAGCATGAAAGACTGGGTTCACCCACATGAGCGCCAGCAGCACCAAGCATGACACCAACAGTTTGCCAAGCGCATGGTCGGCGGCCAGCGCAGCCCCGGTGCGCCAGCGCGCCGACCAGGCGCCGCGTCATGCTCCGGCACCCAGCGCCTCTGATCAGGCTCCAGGGCCAGGGCCCGCGCCAGCGCCGTGCGCGGCGGCAGCCGGTTGCGCGCGGTTGACAGCGGCCAATGGCAACCCGGCAACCCTGCTTACTGGTGCGGGCCAGCCCCGCGCCGGGCGCACCGCATGTGCGGCGGCAGCTCGCCGCGCGCGGCCGACAGCTCGTCCAGCGGCCGGTCGGCGGCGAGCGCGGCCTCGATGCGCCGCGCGAGCACCGCGTCGCGCTTGGCCACGAGCGAGGTGATGCGGCCGGGCGCGCCCGCGCGCGCCGTGCGGCCCGTGCGGTGCAGGTAGTCCACCGGGTTGAGCGGGAAGTCGAAATTGACCACATGGTCCACGCGCCCGGGCACGTCCAGGCCCCTGCGCCCCGCCTCGCAACTGTCTATGAGCCCCTAATACCACGTGGTCGACGCGCCCGGGCACGTCCAGGCCCCTGCGCCCCGCCTCGCAATTGTCTATGAGCCCCACATACCACGTGGTCCACGCGCCCCGGCACGTCCAGGCCCCTGCGCCCCGCCGCGCATCCGCCTGTGGGCCTCAAGCATCGGCGCGGCGCAGGTGCTTGACCGGGTTGAGGGGGGCGGGGGCCGGGGTTGATGACGCGGTCGGCGCGCTCCGGCAACCTGAACTCCACGCTATGAACAACTCCCTTACATCTGTGACGAGTGATGGCTGATTCCTCGGGTTAGGATAGGGTAAGGTAGGGTATGCCTGGTCATCTTGGGGCGGGCGCACCGGGCGGCCAGGTCGGTGCAGACGAGCGCGGGCCGCTTCGCCGGCGCGCCGGGCGCGGCGGCCTCGGCGGTGAACGCGGCGATCGCGGCGCGGCGGCCGTCGAGCGGGATGTCGCCATGGTAGCACAGCGTGGCCGCGCCGGCCTCGCGCAGGCTGTGCTCGGCCGCGCGGCAGGAGTCGAGCGTGTTGCAGAAGACCATGACGCGCCGCCCGCGCGCCTGCTCGCCGTCCACCACCTGCGGGCGCTCCCCTAGTTTTTCGATAGGGTCAGGGCAGGGAAGGCTGCGGCGCGCCGCCCGGTAAGACGTGGGCGGCGGGCAGCATGCGCGACCGTGCGCCCTCTGTCCTCCGCGACACGCGGCTCGACGCCACCCCTGAACAGAGCACACCAATGCTCTCTTGCATGTAATGCCTACGATGGTCTCATGCTGATCAACGCCAGGGCCGACCTGCGGCTGATCCGCGCTCTGCTCCAGCACCAGGGCTGGCCAGCGCATGCACGACCCAGTGGTCACAGGGCATCCCAATACCCTTTATACCCTCAATCCCTACACCCCCCACGCAGCCGGCGCGACGGCTGGCGCGGCGTGCGCGTGCCTGGCGGAGCATGTCCAGCTTGTTCGCGCCGGGCGGGACCTCCATGAAGCCGTGCCGCGCGCCCGCGACACCGCGGTGCAGCGAGCGCGTCTCCACGCGCCGCAGGCCCGGCAGCTCGCCCGCGAGCAGCTTGCGCACGGCCTGCGAGGGCGGGGCACAGGGTTGCCGTCAGGTTGGGCATCCGGCGCGCGCTGGTGCCGCATCAGCTGGCACAGCCCAGCTCCAAGCACCTGTCACGGTTGCTCCATAGAGCTGCTTGATGCTCTTGAAAACAAGGGGCGGGGCCTGTGGCAGCTGGTGACCCCGTCAGCGCCACCTCGGACAGCTCGGCGTTCCCGCGCCCGGCCAGCCTGACAGCGTCGTTCCCGCAAGCGACAGGCCCCGAGCGGGGCCGGGCTGCAGGCCGCCGCACCGGCGTCATGGTCGCGCAGACGAGCACGACGCGCGCGGGCGCCGCCTTGCTGCGCAGCGGCCCCAGCACCGCGCGCACCTCCGGGCCGAACCCGCGGTCAAACATGGTGTCCGCCTCGTCCAGCACGACCTGCGGGCCCGGCATAGGGTTAGGGTTGGGGCTAGGCTGATCCTTAAGGGGCGGGGCCTCGCTGACGACAGCGCCTCATGCGCAGCAGACGCGAAGGCGCGGCGCAGCGCGCCGCGCTCAGGTCCCGGCACAGGCACAGCAAGAGTGATGCAGCGGCATCTGTGCAGTGCCGAGGCCCTGGCCGAGCTCGAGCTGCGGCCAAAACCTGCCACGCCAGGCAACCGAGCTGCGCTCGCCTGCGCATGGCTGCAAAGCGCCGCGCTCGACTTCTTGAGCTGCGCGCTGCCGGGCCGCAGCGCGCGGGCGCCGGCATGCGCGCGCCGCACCAGCTGCACGTCGCCATAGAACAGGTTGCCGCGGCCGGCGTGCTGCGCCACCTTGCCCGGCGTGCCCACCAGGATGTCCAGCGGTGCGGCCAGCGAGTCCGCCTGCTGCGCGAACGTGCCGCCTGCGCGCAGGCGCGGCGGCGCGCCGCGCTCACGCTGGCTGCGCGCGCAACGGGCCGACCCTGTGCGCGAGGGTGTAGCGACCACAATCCGCGGCAAGCACGCGCAGTCTCCGCAGTCGTGTGGCATGCTCGCCGCGCTGGCGCCTGGCCGACTGTCGAAACGCCAGGGCGGTCAATCGGTCTTGCTGCTGCTTCCACGCCCTCCCATGCTGCTGTGCATGGGGCCCAGCACAGAGCCTGCTGAGGCTTGCGCGTGCACGAGGACCAGGGACACAGCCACCTACGGGCCAGGCAGCGCTCCGCCCCGGCCGCCTCGCGTCCCGCAAGCGCTCCGCGGGCACAGCCGGCCCGGGCACGACAGCAGCGGCGCGCCCCCCCATGCGGCCGCGCGGCGCCGCCGCGCACCGTTGACGCAGGCGGAGCGGAAGCACAACCGAACAATGTCGTACAATGACAGGTACCTAGCTGTGCTGCCATGCTGCTCTGCGACCGCAGGGCATCATGTTGACCCCAGCGGCGCCGCGCGGCCGCCGCGCACCGCCGTTTACGCAGGCGGAGCGGAAGCGCGCGTGGTGCGACATGGACTTGGCCACGCGCAGCAGCTGGTCGGTCAGCTCGCGCGTGGGGCCGAGCACCAGCGCACGCGGCCGCCGCGGGCGCGCCGCCGCGCCGCCCGCCTCGCCGTCCTTCAGCAGCTTCACCTGCGCCGGCGCGCGCCTCAGAGCAGGGAGCGCCTTCAACCCTAGGTTTTCAGCCCTGACACGCCCGCCGCCTCGCCGTCCTTCAGCGGCTTCTGCGCCGCTGCCGCGCAGCATGGGCGCCGTGGTCTCGGGTCTGCCTGCTGTCAGTGCAACGCAGCCTCCTGGTTCCCCTGGGGGCCTGAAGCGGACAGTGCTGTGGACAGCGCTGCGACAGAGCACAGCCGCCGTCCGGCGGGCGCGTCGAGCGCTGACTACCGGGAGCGGCTGCGCTGCTACGCCCCGGCCGGCGCTGCTGGAGCCGTGCATGCGGCGCTCGCAGTGACGAGCCGAAAGGTGCGGGGGAGGGCGGTGCGGCTGCGTGCGGGGCGCAGCGAGACGCCGATCCGGGCGCACCAGGGGCAGCAGGTAGGCAAGCGTCTTGCCGGACCCGGTGTGCGACGCGAGCAGGACGTCGCCGCCGGCGAGCACCTCCGGGATGGCCGCGCTCTGCGGATACGCCCGCGCTGGATGTTCAGCGGAAGCACATGCAGGTGTTGCTTGGTGAAGGAGCGCGCGTGGTGTGCCGTGTGGAGTATGAGGTGTTTTACGCAGGTCTCACAGTGGATGGAGCCGCAGCAAGCGCAGGTGGCATAACCAAGCGCAGAGTGCTGGCCACCGCTGCGTTCCAAGCTGTGGGGTTTGTGTCTCCTGGCATACTCTAAACCAGGCTGCTGCGGTGCCTGCTCGTGGCTGCCGCTGCTGGGACGCTCGCGGCACGGCTGACGGTGCAGCGCAATGCGAGCGGCGGGGCGGCGTGCAGCGGCCCGGCACCTGTATCTCCGTCGGCGCGCCCAGCCGGCTCTCCGCCAGGAAGGTCAGCAGGTCCTGCCCCAGGCCGAGCTCCGCAAAGCTGGCGGCCGGCGCGGCGCGCCGCCCCT
>JAABUO010003712.1_pt1 | contig 18148 bp, 24 predicted proteins | sample 5559291 | NCBI WGS metagenome assembly JAABUO01 (sample SAMN10711878, study PRJNA513372) | rock metagenome | isolation source: Antarctica rocks | place: Antarctica: Victoria Land, Finger Mt sud | reverse complement strand
TTCTTCGTTGGTTCGTTTGTTTGTTCATTCATTCATTCATTCATTCATTCATTCATTCATTCATTCATTCATTCATTCATTCACTCAACTTACAAAGAACAATGTGTTCCACCAGGGTCAGGTATGTACAGTCCATGAGGTTCCCCATGTAGCATTCAACATATCAACAATGCTGACGTGCACTAAATGAGAACTGAACAACTCCACGCCAAAAGGCAAAATTGTGATCAATCATGTGGCGTGAGCAGGCTCTGCAGCCAGGCGCTGCAACAGCCCTAGATGCTGCCACCCTTGAAGCCATTGCGGGCGACGTGCCCTCAGCTTCCCTAGACAAGGGGCAGGTCGTGGGCCAGCCCCTGGTGCAGATTATGCTGGCTTCTGGCCTACAATCCAGCAAAGCTGCCAGCAAACGTATGATCAAAGTGAGTCGCCAGACTTGCATGGTTGCAGCCGTAGCTCCTAGCGCAGCAACTGGTTTTCAGGCTTGTACATCCAACCAGTATTGCAAGCTTGTTCAAAGTGAACAAGATTGTTCAATTGCAGGTTGGCGGCATGTTTCGCAACGGCAAATGTGCAGGGTGAATGTGGAAGATTGTTCTGTGATATGCAGGGAGGTGGGGTGCAAGTCAACAATGTGCGCATCACCTCAGAAGATCATGAGGTCAGCCTGGAAGATCTGATCGAGGGGCGACTGCTTCTGCTGGCGGCTGGGAAGAAGAATAAGCTGCTCGTTCGGGTGAGCTAATTAGTGCACTGATTTGTACCATACGGAACCCAGTCTGTGAGCGTATGATTTGGATGACCACCTGCAATCAGCTTTGTGCTTTGTGCTCTTGAAGCTCATGACCGACATCCTCTTCTATCAATTCAACCTGAGCTCAGCCTCAGACTTCCTGACAGCAAATTTGTGTTGCAAATCTGTTTTAAACAGCTTGCAGTATGTGAGCACTCAGACAGGAATGCGCCACCTTTGATACGCATACAAGTGCATTCTATGTCTGCCAACATGTTTGCAGTTGTACTTTCTTGCGTACACTGATCCCGACGGTTTATCAACCTGCTGACAAGTGCAACTTCTAGTTGACCTGATGATTGCATGGGCTGCACACAGACTGTCTTGCTGTGTGCATTTACTCATATGTTCAGCCTGAATAGATCTGCAATCGAGGCCTCTCGGCAGAAGTTAGAGCGTGAGTCAACTGCGTGAAAGTGTTTTGTGGGTTGACGTGCCTGCTTCAGAAACCCTCGTAACTTCAGAATGAATGCTGGAATGTTGCATGTACATGTCCTGCAGTTCTGAATGTCTGATTGACCGGTATGAAAACGCTGACAGCTGCAAGACGTTGCAAGTGAACGTTGGCTGCTGTTCAAGATGCGCGTGATGACTCTTGAGCCGCAAATGCTACGGTGAGTGCCTTGCGCTCACGCAGGTAAAGCGCTGAATTGGCGGCAAAGTCTTGACCACGGGAATGGTGCGAGTCGCATACACGACTACTGTCTTCAGTTTGGTGTGCGTCTTCGTTGCCTCCCAGACGTTGAATCAGTTGCCCATGGAAGACTTGTATTATGAGCTGGCGCGACAAGCACGCGAAGAACTCGCAGCCCAACAGCTATCACCCAGCGAAAGGGTCGACAAGTTCAGGAAAAAGATCTACTCAAGCTTTGAGCGGCAAGGCTATCCTGAGAGTCAAGTCAAGGTAATCAGATGAGACAGCTAGAAGCCGCAATGAGTGCTCACCGGCAAAGCAGGTAAATATGCAGCTGGTTTTCAGGACGTCCTCAACATCTGGAGCAATAGCACCACAGAATACATGCCATTCCAAGCAGCATTTCCCAACAATGTCTGGTTATTGTGGCTCAGCGGATGGGAGTCAGCACCATGGATGGTCAAAGAGGTTGCAATGTCTTACAGAAGACACAATCCTGGCTGGAAGATACACCTTTTGGATAGTAGCAATATCAAGCAATATGTGGATATACCATACATTCATAATGCCCAGATTGGATCGCCTGCCAAATCATACATCATCCGTCTGTCCCTGCTTGCAAAGCATGGAGGTGTTTGGGCAGACGCCACAATGCTGTGCTTTGCTCCATTAGACAGTTGGATCCATGAAGGTATAATGCCAGCTCAGTTCTTCATGTATCACGGGAGAGATGGAGGCAAAGGACCTGCAAGCTGGTTCTTAGCTTCCTCAAACACATCTTACATCATCCAGAAATGGAAAGAAGCAACGGATGACTACTGGACAGCAAGAACAGAGATGCATGACTACTTTTGGATGGATGAGCTCTACCAAGATCTCATGAGGACTGATCCATTGTTTCTGAGACAGTGGCAACAAGTGCCGTTTTTGTACTGTGAGGCAGAAGGGCAGGCAGCCATGTTGACTGATTGGGTCCAACACAACAATGCAAGCTTGAAGCACATTCTTGAACGGAACCCACCGTATGTGCTTAAGCTATCTCATCATGGCTTTCCAAATGAGCTGTCAGAGCCCATGCAAAACATGAATGGGTATCATGCCATTTTGTTGTCCTACAGACGTAGGCCTGTGTTTCATAGCTTGCAACGACATTACTTTGTGGATGTCGCACAATAAGGGAGCTGATGAATTGGCGTAGCCATTTATAACCAACAGCATGTAGTGTTGTATCACCATGTCTGTTGGGCGGCAATTGGCACTTTCTCTGTAGGCAGACTGTCCTATGCAGACCAATAAGCTAGCAGCAAGTTTGACAAAGGAACCAATAGGCGCATCCCATTACTGTCAACGCATATGTGTGACATTCAAGTGACATCATGCTGGTAATTTAATCCCCTCAGAGTTCTTACCAAGGGAAAGCTTGAATAAAGCAGGTAGATCCTGTTGTATGCAAGGCAGAAGATCTGGCCAGTCAGCTACTGGTTGCAAGCAGGAGGAACAAAGGCTGCATGCTTGCTGGCAGCCAAAGGCCTTTTTTTTTCTGACAGCATGTTTGTTTAACACATTGAGCAGGCGCCACACTGTTGGTTAACATTCAATTTTGACTTTGTGTTTTTGACCTATAGGCATAGCTGTGCCCTGCCTTGTTCAGGCAAGTTACCTTGAGCATACACCCACTAGCTAGCTGCCTCAAACCAATTCATGTTTTTCTATGTGATGTGCAACGAGCGAAGGTGCAACAGTCGGACATTCTTTACACAATGCAATCCTGTAGGCAATGCAATCCTGTAGGCATACCTACACATATGTCTGCGCCTTGATAGTGAACGCCATAAAAAATCAAAGTCTGCTGAAGCTTGCCTGCTTGAATACCAACCAATGGTTGCATTGGAAGGCATTGTGCAACATCAAGGCAAATTCTGATCTGTGACTACTAGAGCTGCAGAAGAAGAAGACTACATCTGGATCTCCGGCTTGACAGACAGCGTCGACCTTAATGTTGATCAGGTACCACATGTGTAGATCACATATAGTACAGATACTGTCATATGTGTGGTGAACGTGATGAATCTGTCGCACCACACTACTACACTACGCCGTGCACACTCAAGCGCGATCCCCAAGCAGCTACATCCTTCATCACTTTGCGGTGACTATGGTCAAGCCCCATGACAATCAGCTTATCTGGTTGCAGCCACTGCAGGCTGGGACTTGCCTGTGGCATTCTCTTTCAAGTCTGCACTAGCCAACAGAGCCTGCATTCACCACTAACATTTAGTATAGTGCAAGAGCACATCATAGCCTGAAGCAGCTGCAGCTGGCAAAGCATTGTTTTCTGCAAGGAAGGAGACATCATGCATGTGAGCAATTGCTTGTCTCAAGCTGATACTGTGTTTGTAGTCAAGGAAGCTGCACCTGCCAGTCTCTGGATTGTGAAGGGCTTTGTGGATCCACTTTGAAAGGCTGGCTGAAGGGCACAGTTGACTTCACCTCAAAGGTCTTGTCAAGAGCTAGCTTTTGTGACAGCAGCTCAACACACAGCTCAGCCACATCCTGTCTACTCAATTTGCCCTGCATGCCAGTTCTCCTGTTGCTGCTGCTCATTGTCCACCAAAGCTAGTCGAATTGAGTGCAAACGGGTAAAAACCTGTTCTGGCACAAGTACTGGTCACAAGCAAAAGCAGGCCTGCAGGAACAAGCCAGTGATGCTGCAGCAACTCACATGCAGTGATTGCACCTTGCCAGCAAAGGGCAAAAAAACAAAAGCACAAAAGAAAAGAAAAGATTGCGCTTTTCAGCGATCATAGCGGGAGCCTCCTAAGGGCATGTTCATTGCATGTGTGGTTGCAGGTGACTCAATAAGCTACGACGCCAGATGTTGATGCACAGCAGGGGTACCTTGATCGTATCGCCTTGACTGATGACTAGTTCAGCCCCTGCTGGCTCTTCTGTCAGGGCACAAGGCCTCACAATTGCATATGGTACCCCACTCTGCCGTACTTCATCTTCACCCTGCAGCGCTCAACACATGATACCTGTTGAGGCCTGTTGTTGCACAAAACCTGTGCGCAGGACACTTATTGGATATGCTTCAGCTGGGTAAACACACAGATGATTAGCCTGCTCTGCAGTGCTTTTTCTTGTGCAACCAATGCTGCTGATTGAAGACCTGACCTGCTCCAGCTCAATGTCTGCTGTGACACACTGCATCAACAAATGTGACAATCTGCGATGAATAATCAGACACACGGACACAAGACACTCTAGCTGATTGGTCAACAGGCTTGGTGGGATTTGGCAACAGGAGAGACTGATGTCTGGTCCCAGATTACCTTGAGTTTGTAGGTGAGGATGCCGCCCAGCTCATCATTCATCCTCACTGCTGGAGGCTCCTGACTCAGATCAATGCCTGGCCTGCCAGTACAACATCAGTCAAGCACATTGACAAGCACAGTCGTCATGGCGAGCGTATGCACACCTTGTCATGCTGGATTGAAACACAAGGAAGATAGTATCCATTGTGTGGATGGTGATAATGATAATCAGGCTGAACCTGACAGCTGAATGACAAGCGACCAGCATTTGATAACATGATATGACAAACAGTAGAGAGACAGCAACAGACCACGGTGCTTTGTGGAAGGAATGTGTTTGGTATCAAAGGCATTGTGTTGATTGAGAACATGATCACCTGCTGGGCCTGGTGACTCCAGCTGAGCTGACAAGCACAAATCTGGGCGACTGGGGCTCTATGGGATAGCCCCAGATCTTGGCTACAGGCAACTTGAAGGGCCCAGTCTTGAAGCTGGGGTTCAGCTTGCCATCATTCTCAAACTTTGACAGCATCAACTGCAGCAACATAGTTGATACAGTTGCAGAGCATTGACCAAATGCACCAAGCCCTTGACATTGATATTGTAACTGTTTCTAAGACCACAATTGCATTTACTGTGACTGTTGGTATGGTCAGACTCTCAGAGACATTATGCTTTCATCCTTGGCTTAGAGACTTACAGTAGCCTTTCATGATGCACGATGAAGTCATGACTACTAAGGTCTGACGCCCAATCCAAAACCCCAAGCAAACCAGAAGAAGCACTATTGTCTGTGGTGTGCCTGTGATCTCTGATTGGGTGTCAGCCCTTGGCAGTCATTATTTCATTGTGCATCACAACAGGCTATTGTAGCCCTCTGTGCCCAGGATGAAAGGCTATTGTAGCCCTCTGTGCCAAGGATGAAAGGCTATTGTAGCCCTTTGTGCCAAGGATGAAAGGCTATTGTAGCCCTCTGTGCCAAGGATGAAAGCATATATGTGCCTGAATAGTGCTTTCTGGTATACTTGTATCAGGCCAGATTAAGCAAATTGTTTGTTGACTTGCTGGGTAGAGTGCAAGCAAAAGTCAATGCTGGTCAGTTTTCAAACCAATGTGGTGTGGTTGATTCTTTGGCAAGACTCTCAAACTGTGAGGACACAATGCTAAGACAATGATAGGGTTGTGCAATGCAATGAGGCATGGCTCAAATGTGACACAAATTTGCAAAGATTGAGCCCCTCCAGATAATATCAGAATGTTGAAAAGCAGACCTGTATGGAAGTGACTGTTGATGGGTCCAGCTTGGCGCCATCTTTGACTGTCTTGGCTCTGAAGAGGGGAATGAACTCCTCAAAGGGCAGCTGCACATCGTGCCACTCACCAGCTTTGGTGTCAAAGCTCCTGCATGACCACATTTGGCACATGAGAGCAAACTTGCTGGCTTGTTCATGGTGGACTTTACAGCTTGGATGTGGATAGTGAACACATGAAGAGGCATAGAATTTATCATTGTGGAGATCTCAGAGCCCCAAATGATCACTATCCAACAACGATCATAAAGGGAATAGCTCCCTTCAGGGGCTGCAGTGCTGACTGCTGAATAGGTTACTATCAGCTGGAACTGATCAGACTGTGGCCTCAACATCATTGTCAGATGCTGTGAAAAAAAGAGTAGCAGCAGGATGGTCACAGAAATTTGCTTGTCAGCAGGAGCAAGAAAGCAGCACACTGCCTGGCACTATCCATCCACCTCTAGTGGCAGGACAAGTTCAACAGACACTCAAGATTGTGCCTTGCCCCCAGCTCTTGGTGAAATTCATGTAACACAGCTAGATGTATGGTTTTGCTATGCATGACTATTGCAACGGTAGGTGGCTATCAACTTGACAGCACTGACACGCCCTGTGGTGCTGAACTGCTGTACCCATGATCCAATACTTCTACTTCCAATCACAACATCACAAGGTGTATGAGCTTGCAAGACACCAACTGTCAGTAGTTGCTTGCTCACGTCAGCCCTTAAAGTCAGAGTGTGGTGCCAGCGTGGGTCTCATTCAAAGCCAAAGAAGGTGTACACGCTGCACACAGCGCAAACGGCATGAGGATAACCACCACCACCATGACTTCTAGCATAGTTTCAGGTGCAGAAATTCCACTCAGAAAGCCTAAAAAGCTTAGGACTGCAGGTAAGCACGGGAGCCTGGAGGACACTCACAGTGTGTAGCCAATGCCGTCCCAGTTGGTGTCTGTCCTGATGGTGCATTTGTATCTCAACCCATCACCCTTGACCCTGAAAGTCAGTCCGCCATATGACTTCAGATCCATGGGTGGCGTGAAGTTCTTGGTGCGCACCTGCGTCATGCTGTGAGACATCACATCAGCTCTGTTAGATGATGTACAACAGGGCGGCTAAGACGCAAGCCATGCCTACTTCCGTGCATGACCTTATCAGCAGCTGACACAACAAATCGACACAGGAATATGCATTGGGGATGATGCAACAGATGCCCTGCTCCTGCATGCAACTGCTGTTAGGCAGCTCCAGCAGCTGCAAGATGCACTGCATGATGTATATGCATCGCACACAAACTGGAGTCAACAATGTAGCAACCAGAAGTTGCACCATCACCACAAGAACATGGGACGATTGCACTGGTTCAACGTGGTTTAAAGAAGAAGGAACCAGCAGGAAGCAAGCAGGACTCACTGAGGCAAATCCGCCATTGTTTGAGGAGGAGACGAGGCCGCTGAAGATGCCTGCAGGCTGGCCGTGTTCCCCTGCGCCCGAGACCACTGCAAAGCCAGACTCTGACACCCCACCCATCACCACATCATCTAATGGACCCCACACATTTGCCAAGCCCTGTGCACATCAGTATAAATTGCTTACATCCTATGAAAAATCAAAGAAGCAGACGCAAAAACAAACGAGTTGCATGATATCATGACCCCATTGCCTTTGTTCTGCACAGCTTCGGTGGGCTGCTGCAGTTCTAGAGGCAAGGCATTTGCTTATGTAGTACCCTATGACTGGTAACTGTGTTAGTTTGTGAGGTGAGCAGAGAGAGATGCAAGATGTCTGCCATGCCCTGTAGTGTGCACGAATTGTATGACAATTGAGGCACATGTGGGGCTTTGACAGCAAATAGTTGTCAGTGCTAGTGTCAGAGTTGATGTGTTGCAAAGCTGCATGATCCACAGGAGCCCTGACAAGAGCAACAAGATGCACAGATAGCACATGTTCGAGAAGCAGCAAGAGACTGTCACTATGTTTCTCTCTGTTTACTGTTGAGCGTCTCTTTCAGCTTTCAACAATGTGACGAAGCCCACCTGACCATCTGCTGAGAAGATGAGCTTCCCATGTCTGTAGCCCACGTGCTCTTTGACGGCCGTCAGCAGGTGCTGCATGCCAAGATACTCCACAGCCTCAGGGGTGTCCCCCACCACCTCAGGCTCGTAGAATTTGATGCCCTGCATGGTCCTCACTTTCAGCTTATCTAGGAGCCTGGTTAAGATGGCCTCGTTCCTGCTGGTGCTGACAAGGCATGTGTCAACACTCAGTGTATTCGTTGCACCAGCTGCAATGCATTTCAGAGCATTATGTGTGCAAGGCCAGACAAGCTTTGCTGAGCAGTTTGAGAAGGACGTGTGATGTGGACATGCATGCAAGCTCAAAACAGAGCTGATTTGAAGGAGGTATTCGATGCATCTGTCACAGAAATCAGTGACGCGGATGAACAAAGCTGCCACAAAGGACCCCAAATTACTCTCAGAGATGCTGACAGCCTACATGCAACCGAAGGTGGCGTAGCAGAGACATGGCTGCCGAGCTGACGCCCACCTGATTGTACTTGTCTCTGTTGGCGTTGTCACCCTCTTTTGGGCTGACTTTGACAGCTGTGCAGCAGATGACAGCACGCACACCCTGGAACAAGTCTGGCTTCAGACTGTCAGGCTTGGTGATGTCTGCCACTATCAGCTCAAGGCTGCCGCCTGGAGCCATTCCCAGGTTGCCCTGCAGGTTGCAATTATGTTGAGACTCAACATCAAGACAACTGTTACATAACTCAAATCATCGATCTTGTCTTATCAGCTATCCACTCACCATTCATCAGACATAAATCATTTTGAGACTGCCTGAGGCCACAGCGAGACTATGCTGAATATAAGTCAAGACTATGCACACAACCAGCGTGCAGGCTGCTGTCTAGAGACGAGCAACAAAGCATGTCAACGTGACAACATGCCGTTTTGTAAACAAGCAAATTGACAGTAGTTGACAGGAACAGTTGAGGGGGATGTCACTTCCCATCACACTGTAGTTACATAACAGTTAACCATGTGTGGCAGGTCAGCAGACCAAATGCGGACCATCACAGTGCCATGAGCAGATGTGCCAGCATATGCTACAGTACATGTTGAAATAGCAGGTCAAGGTGCTGGTAACATGGGTCTGAACATGTTGTTGATCCCCATTTCGCTTATGCTGCTGCTGCACTAATGCACTGCACAGCAAACACATACATGTCTTGCGTTCCCTACCAGGAGCTTCCTGGCCTTCTGTTCATCCCTGACCAAGGCTCTCACTGCCTTGCCTTTGTTCAACAGAGCCTGTACAACCCTTTTGCGTACACCTCCTGTTGCCCCTGCATGAGACACAAACTAGCTCTACTAACTTCATTTGCTGGTCAACCCACAACAAGCCCCACTGCTGCCACCTTCAACTGTGAGTTTTTAGCTGAAAGTGTGGCAAGCTGCATAAACAAGAACGCAGATCGCCTTTCACCTGCCACAACAACCACATTGTCACTGGAGGTCGGAGCCGGTGCTCCATCTGCTGTCAGCAGCTTGAGTACAGCACTCTGCTTTTCCTGTACACACACACAGGTCAAGGAAGGATATGTGAGGCGTCGAAGCTGCCAGCAAAGTATGCTGTATGCACAAAAGGTGAGTGTCAAAAGACAGAGGCACCTCATCCTGACCAGTAAGCTGGCGAACGAGCTTAGCTGGCTGTTCTACAAGAGCTTGTAGCACTTGCTCCGCAGAAGGCGGCTCATTGAAATACGTGACTGTCTTTACAAACCTACCGAAGTCCCAGGTGGTGGACTGCCGATCACCTGCAAAGCACAGCTGTCGCAGCCTGCAAGCGACGGGAAGCTACACAATCGCACTTGCCAGTTTTGATTACCCTTAGCTGCCATGATAGGCATGCGCGACCGTTGCTGCTTGCGGTTTCGCGCATAATTTTCTGCAAGTCAAACACTTGCTCCAGTGGTACAGCTCTCGCGCAAAGGAATCAAACCAATATGAGCCGCACAAACTTACTGAATGATCTGGATGTGCCAGGTCGAGCCGAGAAGCAGCTGCAACGCCAAGGAAGCTTTGCAGGTACCGCGGTTCTGCTGACAGTCAATTTAGGTTGGCAGTGGCAAGGTTGAACGATCACTTGTCCGGACATCCAGAAGGCGTTAAGTTTCGCTTGACGCACGTCCGCCGGCAAAGGCGATTTGGTCGACCGCTGTACCAAAGTGCTGAAGATTCGCGCCTGAGTCACAAACAGTGGCAATCCATAGCGGGACAACGGTGTCCTTGTGTCGTCCTCGGCACTTCGGTACGGCTGCCGTTAGTCGTGATGCGACTCGGCACGGCTGCCGTTTGTCGTGATGCGACTCTGATCACAGACCAGCTATTACTTTTTGTTGGAGCGATGGTGGAGAGATATGTGGACCTTTGCGTGTCCCTCAAGGACAGTCAGGGAGCATCAACCTGACGTTGCGGCTGGTAATTACATCCATCAAAGCGTCAGGGAGCCACTTGCCCGCCGGTGATCTTAGCCTGATTTCAGAGATCAGACGTTCTGCTTGACTATACTTGGTAAATGCAGCAATCATAGCAACCACAATATAGCTGTAGTGTTCCAGTTGTAGCTGCTGTCTTTGTCGAACACGGCGTGGACGCTTGCTGGATGAAGCGTCAACAGGAGCTTTACGAGAAGTCCAAGTCAACTTACGACAAGGCTTCTCGGGGTGGTCTGAAGGTCAGGGAGCCCATGCCAGCCCCATCCTCCAGGCCTCGCAGTCCTGCGCTTGGCAAAGCCGGTTCCCCTCAGCCAAGGACTTCCTCAACAGAAGCAGGTAGCCTAAACTTGTCTTGAGTGTTTAGCTGCGGAGTTAGCCTGCTTGTTCTGCAACAACATCTTGACAAGTATTCTGTGTCCAGGTGAGAAGGCTCACAGGCCTCACCCTGCAGATGCAGCAGCAGCAGCAGCAGCAGCTGCCAAGCCTCAAGCTCCTAAGCCTGACTCTGCAGTCCAGTCTCAGAAAAGCTTGACATCGCCAGTCAAAGCTGCAGGCATCACACGTCAAGGCTCAAATGTTGCTGACATCTCACGCCAGTTCTCCAAAGCTGCTGACCTGGCACGTCAAGGCTCAGGAGGCTCTGACATTTCGTTCCAAGGGTCTAGAGCCTCTGACATTAGCCGTCAAGGCAGCTATTCACCACAGAAAGCAGGCCCAAGGCGACAATCATCCACTGCTGCTACAAAATCAACTACTGCTCCTGCAATTTCAGCAGCCTTTGCAAGAGCCTCACAACAAGCCACACCTTCTGCTGTAGATGGTACCACACAGCTATCCTCTTCAATAAATGTGCCTGCTGACTCTCCTGTTGCATCACTTGCGGCAGCAGATGCTCCACCTGGGGTTGTCACAGCTAGCATTCCTCAACAGCTGCCATATCCGGGACAGATCTCAGTCCCAGGGACCACTGCTGCTGCTGAAACTCGCCAGTCAGCTGATCAGCCCTCTGCATCACATGGTCCTGCAGCTCTTGCAAGCTTTCCCAAGATTCCTCTGCTACACCCAAGGGAGCCTTCACCCCGTGCACCTGGCCTCAACCCAACTCAGCCCTCTGTCCCACACAAGCCAACTTCACCACCTCAAGAGGTGTCAAGTGGTAGCTTGGAGATGTCAGTGCTCAGAACTGGTGACAGGGCACAAGCCAACTTTACACCCATGCCTGCACAACACAGCGTGCCAAGCTCATACACAAAGCGCACACAGTCTGAGACCTCTGGAAGGCCAGATGCCAGTATCCTCACGCCATCAGCAGAGATTGAGAATCACGAACAAGTACAGTCGACTTTAACAGCAGTCCAGAGGGACTATGTCCATATGATTGGAGAGCAAGAGGAAGTCAGACAGGCACACGCTGCTGCTGAGATGACTGATGAGGCAGGCGGAGAGGAAGGTCCAGACGTGGCTGATTTGTTTCAGCCAGCTTACATTCCTGCTGTTCCTGCAATGCCACGCACCACCGCCAGAAGGGGCAACAACGCTCTGTTTCAGAAGCTGGCAGCAGGTGCAGGTAAACAGTCTGTGATTGCTGTGCCATGACATGTGCTAAGCAGTCCCTCATGATTCTGCCAATGCTGTCAGTGGCAGTGTAGGCATGCAGGATGTTGAGACATGTCCACTTCAGTATGTTCAACATGTGCTGTTGACTTCTTGTTTATTGCGCTTGAAACTCCGTGCTGAAACTCTGCACACATGCCTACTTTAGAAAAGCCTCATGCTGTTGGATGAGGGACATGCTGGTGAATTGTTGTGCTGTTGACACTACAGGGGATGAGCAGGACATGAGAGACTTGTTTGCAGCAGAGGAGCCTTCAGGGCTGAACAAGCGTGAGCTGTACAAGCAGAACAAGGAGGCCCAGATGATGGAGAGGCTAGAGCGCAGAATGGAAGGTACTCACTGACACCCTTTGCGGTGTGTCTGCGGCTTTACATTTCTACGCTAGACCAACAGTGAAGCGTGTCATAATGACGTGTCTGTTTGTCATGGGCATCCTTCAATGAGAGCTGCATAGAAAGTCTGCATGAAGTTCTACTGTTCACACATCTGCACACAAAGTTTCCTCATGCTGACACAAACTCCTTAAGATTGACTACAGCTGCATGATGCTATTCTTTTGCTGTTGCAGGCAACATCAGACCAATGGCTTCTATGCCTGTGATGACCACTGGTCCTGATAGCAACAGCCCGGAGGCAATTGCACAAGCCCTCCTGTCACACATCCCCCAGGGATCTGGCACTGGGTCACCCCGCCTGCCGCCCCCTGCTGTAGAATCACAGTCAGAGCCAATCCCAGAGCCAGATCTGCGGCAGTGCTACCAGATTGTGAATGGCCGCCTTACAGCAGTGCCCTTGCAGCTGGTGCTGCCTAAGCCAAAGCCCAAGGGTGCCATGAAGAGAGGGGTAGCAGGGGGGGCGGCAGGTACAGAAGACTCTTGAACTTCCTCACAGACTGCAATAAACATGTCTGTGCCATAGCAGCTGAACACTTGCAAACAAAACCTCTTGTGCAGCAGCAACAGCCTGCAGTCGTTCCTCGTACGTCTCAAACGTGTAGGTTAATCAAGAACACTTTCCTGATTCCTGTCTTGGTTTTTTTGCGTTTTGTGAGACTTTGTTTGTGAGATAAGCACTCTTAGTAGCTGATGTAACGAGCCTGCAAGCCTCAAGGGACGCACCTGCCAGCTACAACCTCTTGCTGACACTCAGCTTGCATGCCCTGTAATGAGCTTGCGCACACAGGCACCTATCAATGACTGTAGGTCAGCCAAGCTGCACAGGCGCTGTGAGCTTGAATTTGCTATTCCACACTGGGTGAAATTCTCCTGGCATCTTTTCAGTCATAGCATACTTCATGCTGCAAGTGTACAATGTTGTTGCAGTCACATACAATCTGCTGCAGGGTATCTACGCGTATGCCACCCAGCTTTGCATGCTCTGGTGTACTCTGTTTGGCTTCGATTATATCTGGGGACCAACTGCAGTCAGAAATATATATCAGACTCTGCTGCTTACTATCTTGGTCTTTGAAGTTCACAATGCTGACATGACTGCATGCTCGGCTGCTCCTGGCTCAATACACAGCAGCCGTTTCTCTTTACTTTTCATCTGCGGGTTTGGGAGCAAGTACTGTCAGTGAGGACTCTGCAGCCTGGTTTGCTTTACGCTGCTCCATTGCCGCATCCATGGTAAAATTGCGTGAGATTCTGCTGCATGGTTTGGCCTCACGAAAATACAAGTGTATGCACCATAGCATAGCGTTGAGCAATGTGGTCATGTCACTGTGAAGGTGCTGTGACTCAAGCTGAAGGCCCAGCTGTTGCTGTACCCCCACCACCCCAAATAGATCCTGTCAAAGCAGCAGCTGACGCAGAAGCTGAGGCCCTCAAGCTTGCCCAGCTAGAAGCCCTGAAGAAGATGAATGTCGTCAGGAGGTGGTGTGTCAAGATCTCCACCCATGAGGATTTTGAGTTTGTGGTCTTCGTCCTGATCTTCGCCAACATTGTCACCTTGGCAATGTACAACCCACTGAAGTCAGACTCAAGCCGCTATAACTTCGTTCTGGACCGGATACGTGAGCCAGCAACCTTGCCTGATGCTGATTTGACACTTCACCTTGAGTTTGCGTTCTTGTGGATGCTGCACAAGAGGGTCTTCAATGGCCTCATCCACTCTGCATTGAGTGTACAATGTTTTGCTGGCCTCAACTTCCGTGATTGGCACTCCTGTTGCATTTGGCAAGAACATCAGACTGCCAATTTAACTGTGCTCCTGATGTTTGAATCTCTTGCCTATGTGCAGAGTTGGGTTTCAATGCTTTCTTCACCCTGGAGCTGATACTCAGGGCTGTTGCCAGTGGTGGCCCCAAAGCCTACCTTAGCAACGCCTGGAACATATTTGACCTGCTCATGGTCTTGGCAGGTTACACAGAGTTCTTACCCGCTTCCTGGTTTGGTAAGGCCCTACAAACAATGTTGGATGTCGTTTAACACTCAGCATACTGCTGGAACTTTTCCTTCATTTTGCATCTCTCTTGGAAGTCTGATTTGAGTGTCAAAGATTCTTCACCAAGTCCTGTCACTATCATCAGCAGCATACAGCAACAAGTGTCAGTGTGTATCACAAATTGCGACTGCATGGCAGACAAGAATGATCATGCTTGGAGCATGGCTTGCAGGCAACAACACCCAGAGTGTGAAGGCTTTGCGGGCATTACGTGCGCTGCGTCCTCTGAGGACCATCACACGTTTTGACTCCCTACGTGCCATTGTTGTCTGCTTCTTGGAGGTGTGTATATTCTACCCAGCAATACTTTGCCTGTGCATTTTGCTGAGTATACTGAGGTGTTTTTGACTATGCCTCTCTACAACTGTTTGCCTTCATGGTAAAGTCCTTGAGACTGCTTCTCTGCATGCACATAAACTTGCTTTGTCGCAGAGCGCAAGCCAACAGCGGTGAGCCGTGCATGCTTCATCATCATGTCTCGACAGGCGTCTGGATGCATAGCTGCTCTACCTGTGTCCTTTCAGTCTGACTCTGTGTCAACGCAAAAGTTTGATGCACTCCAAGGACCAGTCATACCATGTGTTGCGATGAGGATGAAGCATACGTCTTGCTTGTCATGCAGGCACTGCCTCTGTTATCCTCAACAGTGCTCTTGCTGCTGGTCTTCATCTTTCTGTTTGGGGTCGCTGGCATCCAGCTGTTCCAAGATGCAGCACATCAGACCTGCTGCAATAATGTGGATGGCAGCTACCCAGATCCTGCTTTGACAGAAAATTCAGATGAGTGGGGCTGTGGCCACCGCCACTGCCCCTCCAACTACACATGTACCGTGAGCCTCTGTCTCCATCTCCCACTATAAGTTTGTGCACATTGTATGCTGTCTGTGATGCTGCCTTGTGCAAATTGCCTGTCATCCATCTTACATATGCTGCCAATCTGTAACAGCTCTTGCTCATGTGCGTGATGACACTCGGCTGAACCATGGTAGTCAGTGACCAAGCACTCATGGTCACAGCGTTGAAGGTACTGCAGCTCAGCGACCTGACATGTATCACATACTACACTCTGTGAACCTCACAGGTTGTGTTCTGTGTTGCAGACGTTCTCTGATGTGGTTCTGACCGATGGCATTGGTTTCAATAACATAGCAGCAGCCATGGTCTCGGTCATTCAGATCCTGACCTACGCTGCCTGGTCCTACATGATGTACCGCTTCACAGACACCTACGGCATCTACGCAATCATCTACTCTGTGCTCTGCATCATCATTGGCTGCTACTTTGTGGTGAGTCATGTAAACATATCGGTGTATTGGGATCATTCAAACATGCACTATTGGCCCAATGCAGACTGTAAGGGCGACTACATTAGCATTTTGCAGCTGCAGCACTGTAATCAGTCATGCAGGCAAGCTCAGTGTAAGCAGTCCTGTGGCATGCTGCAAGACTGCACTGCAGGTATGCCTGTTGAGTATACCTGGGTACGCTACATATTTAGACTGCACTCACATGAACTCTGGTGCGTGCCAGGCAAAAAACCAGCTGCACTCCACAAAGCAGGATACCATGTGTCAACCTACAACATTGTGCGCTGCTCTGCAGGTGAACCTGTTCATTGCGGTGTTGAAGATCAAGTTTGCCAAAGCCCAGACGCTGTTCCACAGCAAGCTGGCCAAGATGAGCAAGAAGAAGCGCAAAAACATCCTGGGTCGGGTCATGGAGAAAGGCAAAAAACGTGTCAAGGACCAAGTCAAGAAGAGGAGGGATGCCAGTGAGGTAGGCAGGAAGTAGTGTACAGATGCTGGTGCTGCTGTTGTTGAAGGAGCAGCTGCAGCAGCAACAGCCGTCCCTTGCAGCAGTTGCTGCTGATGCTTGCTGCTAATGATTGCTGCTGATGCTTGCAGCTGTTCCTACTGTTGTTGCCGCTGATGCCCTGTTGGCTGCATGCTCTGCTCACTTGCAGGTTGGCTGCTGCAGACTCTCTAGGCATGTCAGGTGCATACATGAGTTGTTGGAGCCTAAACGCAAGGGCTGATGCAGACGCATCTTATTGAATGCTAAGTGTCTCTGGTAGGACTGTTGTGCATGTGGCACTGTTTGTCAGTGTGTTTGTTATAGGCAAGCTGGAGCCGCATGTCTACCAACCGTAGCATGAGCAGAGGCGCTACTGGGGATTTTGGCAGCCGTTCTGGGACGGCCAATTTCAGTGAGGGAGGGAGCACCTTTGCCAGTGACAGCAGCAGGACGTCCACAGTATGTTCCCCGCTTCCTCTGGCTTTGTCTATCCTGCTGCGTATTTCCAGTTAATGACGCTCATCTGCAGTGCTTCAGCTGACCTTCACTGTTCCCCCATTCAGTAGTCACTTTCTCTATAAGATATTATTGCTGCTGGTGACGATTGCAATGCAATGCAGTATAGCATTCTACATGTGCCCTGTCCGCAAACCGCTCCAATGTTGCAAGGGAGGCTGCAGTGTGCCATCACTTGGCTTCACTCAATTGACGCTCTTTAGGTCAAAGCATCAATGCAAGACAAGACCCATGGTCACTTTCAAATCCAGATAATCACCCCTTTCACTGCTTTGCATGGCTGTGCAGGGACTGGAAACTGGCATGGTCCGACCAGAGGACGGAGATGAAATGGCTCCGCTCAAGCAGTTCATCTTTGACCAGCGGTGGCTGGTCAGACAGCTGGTGGAGGACAACCGCTTCAACCAGGCCTTCCTTGGCATCACCATACTCAACAGCTTCTTCCTTGCGCTGTCCTATGATGGTATGCATTACACAAATCAAGCAGCTGTGCTGTCACATTGAATGTGTAGCTGGTTGCCAACAGTTGAGATGGTTTGTGCATACACTGTGATCAGCAGCTGAAAGGTGTCACCATCAATGGTGGTGGCTGCTGCGTGACCAAAGTCAAATGCTCGTGGCAACTGAGTAGTATGCTTGAGCTGTTCATGTTGTCACATACCTCCACGGCGGCCCAGGGTGTTGCCTGCGCCCACAGGCATGTCCAATGCCCTTGCTGAGACGCTGACCATCAGCAATTACATCTTCACGGGCCTTTTCACCATGGAGATGATCCTCAAGCTGTTTGCTTTGGGCTTCTTTGAGTACGTGGCAGACAGCTTCAACATCTTTGATGGTGTGGTGGTCATTTTGTCCATTGTGGAGATCATTCTTGATGTAAGCATGCTGATACAGTGCAGTCTGTGATGTGTGCCATTGGCCCCTCTTTTGCGTTCTGCTTGTTGTCAAGCCTGTCAGTATCGACTGTTTGCTCAGGTCTACACGTCTGTCTGGCTCATGCTCAGCCATTCTTGCATGCCTTATGCCATTTGCACTGATATACAGATGTGTATGTATCTTCAAGGTAGCCCTCTCAAATCACATCATGCTGCAATATGCCGCTCCTGGTTCACAAAGGCAGGATTGTTGCACCGCTTGAAATGCTTTAGACTCAGCTTTTATACCCAGTTCATGCGCCTGGATTTTGACTATAGCAGCTCGCTGCTGACAGGGTTGCTGACAGTGCCGGTAGCTTTGCTGA